>Ga0073932_1000254_pt1 | contig 139526 bp, 104 predicted proteins | sample DewCreD2012metaG_FD_76967 | JGI IMG/M metagenome (GOLD analysis project Ga0073932, IMG submission 76967) | Hot spring sediment bacterial and archeal communities from British Columbia, Canada, to study Microbial Dark Matter (Phase II) - Dewar... ...
CCGAAAAAAACGCTTGCGCCGCCAAACCCCACGCCAGTTGAGCATTCCTGCGGGTAACTCGATTTTCCCGACCCGCTCGCATCCCCACTACCGTTGACAGGAATCAACTACGCAACCGGCTCGATGACGGCGTGTTGCGCTTGCAATCTTTTACGGATATGATTAGGAAGTATTCAACGGGAGGGATGAAAAATGAAACATGTAAAGTGTCGGCGACGGGTGCTTCTTGTAGTGGTTTGCCTGGCGGTTTCGGCCTTTGAGGCGGTGGCCGCGGTGAGCGTGCCGAGCGTGATCGGCAGTCATGCGGTGTTGCAGCAAGGCAAGGCGATCCCGATTTGGGGCAAGGCGTCGCCCGGCGAGGAAGTATCCGTCCTGTTCAACGGCAAAGTGGCCAAAGCGGTTGCGGGTGCCGATGGAAAGTGGATGGTCAAGATGCCCAAAGCGAAAGCCGGCGGGCCTTTTGAATTGACCATTACCGGCAAGGAAAACACGTTGAAATTCGACGACATTCTCGTCGGCGAGGTATGGGTCGCATCGGGCCAGTCGAACATGCAGTGGGCCGTAAAGGACACCAATAACGCCGAACAGGAAATCGCCGCCGCGAATTTGCCTTCGATCCGGTTGTTTTATGTGACGCGATCGGTGGCTACGCAGCCACAGGACAATTGCGAAGCATCATGGACACCTTGCACTCCGGAAACGGTTCCGGGGTTTTCAGCGGTGGCTTTTTATTTCGGACGCGAACTGCACAAGGCGTTGAATGTGCCCATCGGTTTGATTCACACCTCGTGGGGCGGCACACCCGCGGAATCGTGGACCAGCCGTCAAACACTTGAAGCCGATTCGGATCTCAAATGTATCGTTGAGCGCTGGGACAAGACCCTGGCCGATTATCCCGCGGCAAAGGCGTCTTTCGAAAAAGCGCTGGCTGAATGGCAGGCAGCCGCCGACAAAGCCAAAGCCGCGGGCCAGCCGGAGCCGCCGGATAAACCCAAGCCGCCGCAAGGTCCGGACAGCCCCTGGCTGGCGTCGGGATTGTACAATGCGATGATTACCCCGTTGTTGCCGTACGCAATCCAGGGGGCCATCTGGTATCAGGGCGAGTCGAACGCCGGCCGCGCCTATCAGTATCGCAAACTGTTTTCCGCGATGATTGAGGACTGGCGCCGGGCATGGGGCCAAGGACCCTTCCATTTTTACTTCGTGCAGTTGGCCAATTTTACTGATCGCAAACCCGAACCGGGTGATTCGGACTGGGCCGAGTTGCGCGAAGCGCAGACGATGGCGCTGAGTCTGCCGAATACGGGCATGGCCGTGGCGATTGATATCGGCGAAGCCAAGGACATTCACCCGCGCAACAAACAGGACGTGGGCAAACGGCTTGCTCTCAATGCGCTGGCCAAGGCCTACCACAGGCGCGTCGCCTTTTCCGGTCCGATGTATAAATCCATGCGGATACACGGTAATAAGGTATATCTGCGTTTCGATCATACCGACGGCGGATTGGCCGCGAAAAACGGCGCTTTGAAGGGATTTTCGATTGCGGGCGAAGATCGGAAGTTTGTATGGGCCGATGCGGTCATTCAAGGTAACCATGTTGTGGTGTCGTCACCCAAGGTCGAAAAACCGGTTGCGGTACGGTATGGCTGGGCCCACAATCCCGAATGCAATCTGTATAACGGCGCGGGACTTCCCGCGTCGCCTTTCCGAACAGACGACTGGCCCGGCGTTACGGCCGGTAAGACGTGATATACGGCCATGCGTATTGCCCCGCGGCCCCGCTTGTCGCGAGCGGGGCCACGGCCAATGGGAGCGCGTTTTGAACAAGTTATTGCGGCCGTTGGTCCGGTTGGTTGTGCGTGTTCTTTTTCCGGGCATTGCGCAGAGCCTTGAACAGGAAGGCCAGTTCGATCTGCACAAACATCCCGGCGCCCTTGGAGACGTGGATGTTTCGCGGCATCTCGACGTGGAAAACAACGGTTCGGACACGACCCTGATTTGTTTCGCGGGCATGGCCGTGCTCTATGCCGCCATGCCGAAATTCGAGTTTCGCAAGACACTGGCCGGTACCGGCGGCACGTACAATTACGTCTGGGTGCGCGACATTTATCGTTCCTATTACGATCTGGCGCCGGACGGTTCGCCGAATGGCCTCGCTTTCTATGCTCATATCATCGGCGATGCCCTCGAACGGCTGGGAGCCACACATAATATTGCGATCGGCGCATCGGGCGGCGGCGCAGCGGCCTTTGCGTTCAGCGGCCTCCTGCCCATTCACCAAATCATCACGTTCAATCCGGCCTTTCCAATAAACGAATACGGATCATGGAAAAACCTTCGCGGGATTCTTTTCAACATTTCCAAATTGATATGGCAACCCAAAGCCTATGTCGAAGTGCTTTTCGTTGCGCTAGGCGTTCGTTTTTTGTATTGGCGCAGCCGCCGCACGGCCGGCATCGAAAACATGATGAATCCGCTTGAATGTTATTGCCGGAAAAATCCGCCGGCGCGCGCTACAGTTTTTTTCAGCACAAACAGCCTGCCCGACGCGCGGCAAATCCTGCAATTTCACAATCTCCCCACCGTGGCCGTAATACCCATCGTTTCCGAACGTCACAATTGTATGGCCGAACTTAAACAACGGGGTGAACTGGGTTCGATAATTCACGCGGCCATTCAGAATGGCATGCCCGTGCGGTAATAGCCCGCCGTCCATCCCAATTCAGCAGACGTCGGCAATGGTTGTTCCCTCCAGTATTTCGGCAACGCGGTCGCGTATTTCGGAAAAAACGCGGATCAATCCTTCCTCCCGTTCGATAGGCGTGGATTCGTAGAAATATTTGCTGACCGATTCGGTCGGCGCCAATGCGCCGTCAAAGAGACGGACAATCTCAGCGATACTGATGGCATTGGCCGGCTTGGCGAGACGATAACCGCCGTGCTGGCCTTTGGTGCTTTGTACATACCGGGCATGTTTCAAGGCCAGCAAGATATGTTGCAGAAACTTGATGGGAATGCCCTGTTCCTGCGCGATCGTCTCACCACTGACATGTTCGCCCTGCTTGTGCCGGGCCAGACAAATCAAGGCCAACAAGGCATACTCACTCCGTGTGGTTAGTTTCATGCCGCCTCCGTATATCGTCCAGACTACATCGCCAGTATAGCGTAATCATGGCATGATGGAAAGGATTGTAAGTGATAATCCTAATCGGCAGTTGAACGCGGCTCTTTCGGCCAAACCATGGACGAGATGGACATTGTGGACCCAGTGGACTTCACCCGCAAGGGGATTGATTTTCTTGTCCATTTCGTCCACAAGGTCCACGACACCCAGAGGATAGCACGTAGAATCCGATCTTGACTGCCGAATCCCGGTTTATTGGATACGCGCGCGTTTTCCACGGTCAGTCGAAAAGTTGTTTTCTGACCGGTACGTGGAGAAGAGTCCCAACGCACATCATGGTGGTCATATAGAAATTTCCGCCGTAACTGAGAAAAGGCAGGGGGATGCCCGTAACGGGCATGAGACCCAGCGTGATGGCGATATTTACGAAGATATGGAAACCGAGAATCGTCACACAGCCTGCGGCCAACAGGGCGTTGGCCGGTTCGGATGCTTTCAAGGCGAGTTTGAGGCCGCGAAGCAGAAAGGTCAAGTAGAGTCCCAGGACAATGACGGCGCCGACGAATCCATGCTCTTCGGCGAGCAGTGAAAAGATGAAATCGGTGTGATGTTCAGGCAGATAGTTCAACATGGTCTGCGTTCCCTGCCGAAATCCCTTGCCGGAAAACCCGCCGCTACCGATGGTTATTTTACTCTGCCGGATCTGCCAGCCGGCGCCTTTAGGGTCGGCTTCGGGATTTACAAAAGAGAGCAGGCGCTTTTGCTGGTAGGGTTCGAGTTTGCGGTAGGCAATGGGCGCCATGGCCAGGCCGGCGAGCAAGACAATGAGCAAATGCCACCAGCGGCATCCCGCCACCCAGAGCATGACGATGGTGATGGGACCGAGCGCCAGCGCGGTGCCGAGGCTGGGCTGTTTGAGGATCAAGACGCCGGGCACGACGGCGATGACAAAGGCCAACAGAAAAAAAGGCAGCGAGCGAACGCGATCTTTGATCAATGAAAGGTACCAAGCCAACGTGTACACGACGATAATTTTTGTCTGCTCGGACGGCTGGAGATGAAGCGGTCCCACGGGCAGCCAGCGTTGTCCGCCTTTGACCGACGTGCCGAACAGGATGACGGCGCTGAGAATGAGGATTGCGCCCAGATAGAAAACAGGGGCGATGGATACGAGAAATCGCGAATCCACGCACATAATCAGCAGCGCCAGCACAAGGCCGGCAAGGAAAAAGGCGGCTTGCTTGAGGTAGTACGGCATCCCCGCTGTCGTGCCGCGGCTCGCGCTGAGCAGCACCACGAATCCAATGAGAGCCAAGGCCAGGACGAGACCGGCGAAAATCCAATCAATCCGCTTGAGATTTCGGTAGTTGAAGATTCCGACATGGACGTCGAGGATATCGAAATCTTTAATTTTTTGCGTCATGCCCTACCCTGCCGGATGCGACATTCATGTTTTCACTCTTGGGACGATTGTAAAAATGTTCGATGACCTGTTTGGCAAATGGTGCGGCGGCGGAACTGCCGTGGTGTCCGTGTTCAACAAGGATACACATGGCGATTTTGGGTTCGCGATCCAATACACCGCAGATAAACCACGCGTGGTCACGCAATTCATAGGGGATGTCTTCTTCCGACGCATACGCTTTGTGCTGTTCCAAAGCGACCATCTGGGCCGATCCGGTTTTTCCGAGGACAATCATGCCCGGCACTTTCGCGGCTTTGCCGGTTCCGCTGGGAGCGGGCGCCTCTTTCTCGACACACTTGCGCATGCCCGCCCGGACGATTTCCAACGCCTTGTCTCCGATGAAGGAATCGGAGACTTCAGGACCAATCGCTTTGTTGAGATAGGGGCGAACCCGGTGGCCGCCATTGACGATGGCGGCCATCATGACGGCACACTGCAGAGGCGTCGCGGCCGCCTCGCCTTGTCCAATGGCAAGATTGACCGTGTTTCCCGGATACCATTTCCACTCCCATGGGTTGTTGGGGTAGAGTTTTTTTAGTTGGCTTTCTTTCCATTCCCGTGAGGGGATCAAACCCTCGACTTCACGGGGCAGGTCTATACCCGTCTTGACCCCAAGGCCGAGTTTGTGCGACCACTCGACAATTTTGTCCACACCCAGTTTCAGTCCGACATTGTAAAAGAACACATCACATGAAAATGCAAGCGCGTCCACAACGCCAACGGAACCGTGTCCCGAATGGTTCCAGCACCGCCACCGGCGGCTTACCCCGGGAAGTTGAAAGAAACCGGGACAGTAAAATGTGGTGTGCTCGTCTATGACGCCTTCTTCGAGCGCAGCAATGGCCAGCATGACCTTGAATGTCGAACCCGGGGCATAGGTTTCCCGAAAACAGCGATTGACCATGGGATTGGGTTTGGCGGTGAGCGCTTCGTTGCGCTGGCGGTTGCGGCCATGGGTAACGAAGACGCTCGGATCGTAGCAGGGCACGCTGGCAAGAGCCAGCACGGCGCCGGTATCCGCATTGAGAACGGCAATAGCGCCGACTTGTCCTTCAAGCAACGTTTCGCAATACGCTTGTAGTTCCACATCCAATGTGGTGAAAATAGATCGTCCCGGTACGGGTTCGACGCGGAAGTCGGGTTCTTCCTTGAGCTTGCGGCCATAACTATCAATAATCCGGTCAATATCAGGCTGGCCGGTGGCGTCGGTACGCAATTGGGGACGTGTGTCCGAAGCGTAGACATTGACTACAAGTTGCCCGTCGGTCCCGCGCATGTCCTCTTCGTACATTTGTTCGAGACCACCGCGTCCAATCAGATCCCCCAGTTGATATTGTTCATTCACCGCGAGTTCATCCAGATTGATTTCACCGAGGTATCCGAGGATTTGACCGGCGGTTTTCCCCAGCAGATAGCGCCGCTGGGGCCGGGCCACAGCATAGACGCCCGGCAAGGCATAGGCATATTCCTCCACGCGGATCAGATCGTCTTTTGATATATCTTGCTTGATAACGATTTGCCGGTAGACTTGCCGAAGACGGCGGCTTTTTTCGATTTTGTCTTTGAGGGCCGGGGCGTCAATGCGCAACAGACGTTCGAGACGCCCGCAGACGTCATCGAGATTTTCGTCACGGCATTCGGCGGGGATGATGACCAAGTCGCAAGCGGGGCGGTTGTCGGCCAGCACGACGGATGGGTCTGGACCATAGATAATCCCCCGCGGGGCTTTGAGGCGCTGAGGATGCAGCCGGTTGAACTCGGCTTTTTGCCGGTATTCGGCCCAGTGGACAATCTGAAGATCCCAGAGCCTTAGCGCAAGAACAGCAAAGAGCAGGGTCAGCACCGCGCCAACGGAGTATATCCGTTTGTCAAGGAATTCATGGCCGCCTTTTTTTGATCCGGCGGTCATCATGGGGTTTGACCTCCCTGGAACGCCTCTTCGTCAAACCGCAGCGCGCGGGAAAGCACGAAAAATACAAGCGGCGTAACCAAGGCTGTATAAAAGGCGCCGGGCATGACGGTCGAAAAGATCGTCTGCAGCGCGCTCATGTCGGGCGTCTGTACATATTGGATACCGGTATACAGTGTTCCGTGCACGACGGATGCCATCAATACGATACCGGCTTTGACGGCTGGATGTTCGGTAATCAATCGGCGCGCCAGTCTCGCCACCCAGAAACCTATCAGGGCATGGCACAAGATGTGATGGCCGAGCAAGGCGTTGCCCGCGACGTCCTGGTACAGGCCGCCGAGGAGGCCGGTGAACATCGCGCGTTCTTCGCCGTGGAACATCGCGAAATAGAGCACGAGGAGCAAGGTCAGATCGGGAAGCACGCCCTGCAGACGTATCGCATCGAGCCACGTTGTCTGAAGTAACGCGGTGGCGACCACAACCACAGCCCAAAGCAGATTTTTTCGCATGTCAATAGCCCGTCTCTTCGGAGGATCGTATCGTCTGCATGGTCAGGGTGCAAGCCGTTCCTGCAACGGGCGATCGTCGGGTAGGGTTGCCGTAATCGGTTCCGCGGGCGTCGGGCCAGCCAGTTCATCGGCGGATGGGGCCGTTTCCCGCACGATGAAGATTTCATCGAGGCGATATGGATTGACGGCTGGTTCGACATCGGCGCTTTTCCACAGCGAACCGGTTTCGTGAACCGCAACCACCCGCCCGATGGGATAACCCGTCGGAAAGAGGCTTTCCGGACTGGCCACGACCCGGTCGCCCGGCTGAACGTCGTCTTTCATATCAATATAGTTCATCGAACAGTAAGGGCTGATGTCGCTGCCGCTTCCCTGGACAATTCCACGTACCCGGTTTCGGGCGATCATGGCGCCGATTCGGCATTCGGCATTGCGCAATGTCACCACGGTCGCGCTGAACGGTCCGACCCGGGTAACTATCCCGACAACGCCGTTTTCGGTAACGGCGCACATGGATTCGGCAATTCCGCGTAACGATCCGCAATCAATGGTAACGGTTGCGCCTTTGAAACTTTCAATGACTTCGGCGGCTTCGAGCGCAAAGCGCTGTTCAGTGCGCGCGAAGTCAATCATCTGGCGCAAGCGGTGGTTTTCCTGGAGAAGTTCGTTCCTTTGGACAGCGTATTGCATGGCATCGGCAAGTTTACGGCGCGCGGTTTCGGCTTCCTTGCGACAGGCGTTATATGAAAAAACCAGTCCGGTCACGTAACCGGCGGCGCCTTGGATCGATTTCATGGCTTTGAGAAATGGGTAGGATGTCGCGGAAACCGCAATGCGGACGCCTTCGCCGATGAAGCCGGCCCGCTTGCCGCCGGCCATCGAAACAAGCGACAACGCCACAATGACCAGCAGCACAATGACCGGACGGTGTTCGCTTATTCGACGGGAAAGAGCCACAGCCATCCCTCTTTGCCGCGGCGTATTTTCACCCGAACGCCCGGCTACGCTTCTTCATCCTGGAAGCCCTTGAGCGTTTCGAGATACTTGCCCGTGCCCAACGCCACCGCGGTGAGCGGATCCTCAGCCACAGCCACATGCAACCCTGTTTCCTTGGACAACAATTGGTCAATACCACGCAGCAATGCGCCGCCGCCCGCCAACACCACGCCACGGTCCACGATGTCCGCCGACAACTCCGGCGGTGTCCGTTCGAGCGTCACACGAACGGCGTCCACAATCGCGCTGACCGGTTCACGCAACGCTTCCCGGATTTCTTCCGAGGTTATCGTGAGAATTTTGGGGAGACCCATAACCTGGTCGCGGCCTTTGACTTGAATTTCGATTTCCTCTTTGAGCGGGAAAGCCGAACCGATGGCAATCTTGATCTCTTCGGCGGTCCGCTCGCCAACCATCATGTTATAGGTGCGCTTGAGATGCTGGATGATCGCCTGATCCATCTCATCTCCCGCCACGCGCACCGACTTGGAAAACACGATGCCGCCTAAGGCAATTACCGCGACTTCGGTCGTACCGCCGCCGATGTCCACGATCATACACCCCTGCGGTTCCTGCACGGGAAGCCCGGCGCCGATCGCCGCGGCCATGGGTTCTTCGATTAGGAATACTTTTTTGGCGCCCGCCAGCGTGGCGCTTTCCGTCACCGCGCGCTTCTCGACCGCCGTAATCCCCGACGGGATGCCGATGGCCACGCGGGGCCACACGAGGCGGCGGCGGTTGTGCACCTTGGTGATGAAATACCGCAGCATCGCCTCGGTAATCTCGAAATCGGCGATCACGCCGTCCTTCATTGGGCGAATCGCGACGATATTGCCGGGGGTTCGGCCTATCATGCTCTTGGCTTCATTGCCCACGGCGCGGACGCGGCCCGTGTCGCGGTTGATGGCCACCACGGACGGCTCGCTGAGCACAATACCCTGTCCGCGCACATACACCAGCGTATTGGCCGTACCCAAGTCGATTCCCATGTCACGGGAATATAAACCGGGAAGAAATCGCAAAAAACGGATCACAATCAGCCCTCATCTTCTGTGCACGAGCAGAAAATACTCTGCTTGTCCACAGCGGCCCGCATCGGATAACCATTGAATCAGGAACGCCATTCCCATTTCACGCTTGCGCGTCAAAATAGGCGGCTGGTTCCCTCCCGCCAGGCGCCGGCGCACGCCACAATAGCCATGCGCGCTCCCGGTACAATGCGGCGATTATAACAAAAACCGCACCCGTTTCAAATGATCCGAGTAGAAAGATTCACGAAAAGCCCGTATGCTTATGGAAGGTAAAACCAATGTTGCTAAACCGGGAATCTGACCGATGAATGGGATACGTGTGCTGGCGATTGTTTTTCTTGCCATTTGGCCTTTTGCGCTCGTATGGCCGGACGAAGCGGCGATTCGAGTCTCCAATGTGGACGAACCGGGCGTGAAAGAGGGTGTGCGGCCTTACGAGATGGATTGGGCAAATCGCATGGCGCCGGATTGGCCGGCCTTGGTAGACTTCGAGGATCTGACAGGGTGGCGCGTACGGTGCATGGATGGGGCGGATGCGAAGTTTTTCCGGTCGAAGGAAGAAAAATTATTTGGCGAATATACGGGCAAGGTGGTCTACAGCGGAAACTCCGCGGCAAGCCGTTTCATCGTCCAACCGTCCGCGCCGATTCCGATTCCGGAACCGTTTACGGGTGTGGATTTGTGGGTGCGCGGCAACAATTGGGGCTGGATCGATCCGCCTGCGACGGCGCGCGTCGGGGTGCGTGTACTGGTTCGCGATGCAAAAGATGAACTGTACCGAATCGATCTCGGCGTCGTGGATTTCGATTACTGGTTTCTAATGCACGCGACGTGTGTAAGTCCAGACGGCAAGATGCGTCTTTATGAACCGGACGGGACTCCGAACGACGGCGTTATTGACTTTCCGGCGCGATTCGAAGGCATCGAGATCAACGGCTGTTCAAGCACCGAACCCGCAAAATTGTTTTTCGACGCCTTGTCTTTCTACACGATTCCGTATCCGCCGTTGACGTTCGAGCCGGTTCCCGATGTCTTGCCATGGCCGACGACGCCGGACACGATTCTGCCCTCGTGCAAACGCAGCGTAACGGCACGAGCGATCGGCGGCATCGCATCCGGCGTATGGTCGGTCGAAGCGTCGGACGGCGTGGATACCGTTCGCTATGTGTATGCGCCTACCGACGGTACGCTGGGCGATGTGACGGTCGAAATGCGCGGACAGCGGTTTCAGCCTTGTTGGAAAGGCGGAATCGTATTTCAGGCCGGCAGCCGCGAAGTGCGGATCGGCGATGCGGGCGTTCAGACCGAGTTGATCGAAAAACGCGATGAGGCGGACGGTTGCGTTGCGGCATGGCGCGCCACGGTGGGCGGACAGACCTTCGACTACCAGTATGCGTTACGTGTGCGCGGGAAATCGCTGATCATTGAAGTAACGGCAAAGGAAGGCCGCGCGACACAACTCGATATCGGCCTTGCGCGCGGTTTGATGTCGCCGAAAATGGTGTTTTTCCCGTATCTGACCTATGGCGACGATTGGCCGAAGACGGTGTGCTCGGAAGGGCCGGAGGGACCGCTGTTTCTATTGTCGCTCATGGACTACTACCATTCGGATGCTTCCGAATTGTTTGGCGCACCGCGCGTCCACGATGCCGGTGCGGTCGAGTATGCGGGCGGCGCCGTGTATCGTCCGACGACCGCGGGCGTTCGCAATCCGATGCGCGAACGCATCTTCATCAATGTTAGCGGCGATGTCCATGAAGTCCTGCCGAACATCCCAAATCCCGATTCGGACACGCGGGCAATCGCGCGGGAATATCTCTGGCGCAACATCGGGCATCCGTTTCAAAACGAGATGCTGTCGAAATACAAGGGCTACGGCATCGAAAAGTTCATCGCTTGCCATCATGAAGTCGGCTGGCGCGAGGCCGGCGAGAGTTTCACGCTTCGCGACCGGCCCGCACCGGGCATCGGCGACGAGAAACTCGCGGACTATTCGGCGTTCGTGCGGAGTCTCGGCTACCGGTTCGGCACCTACACGAACTACACGGATTTCGCGCCCGTCAACGCGAACTGGAACGCGGATGACGTCTGCCTGAATCCCGACGGTTCGTGGCAGCGGGCGTGGCCGCGCTGCTATGCGTTGAAGCCGTTGCGCGCCGCCGAGAAAGAGGCGGTTTACGCGCCGCGCATCAACGAGCGTTACGGCACGACGGCGCAGTATTGCGACGTGCATACCGCATACACGCCGTGGGGCCGCACCGATTACGACGCGCGGACGCCCGGCGCGGGCAAATTCCGCACGCAGTTCGATGCCTATGCGCGGCTGCTGTACAACGAGAGCGGGGCGCACAAAGGGCCGGTCTTCAGCGAAGGCAATTACCATTGGTTCTATGCCGGGATTGTGGACGGCGACTACGCGACGATCGTCCCCTACGGGCGCGGCTGGGAATTCCCGCCGCTCGCCGATTTCGACCTGCTCAAGATGCACACGAAACTGACCGATTTCGGCATGGGCATGCCGTTGATGTACTACGGAACCGGCGGCGAATGGACGAAGGACCGATCGCGCACGAGTCCGTTTTTCGACCGGTTTATCGCCTCGACGATCGCATTCGGCCACATCGGTTTTCTCGCGGACGAGTGGGGATTCGACGGCACGCTCAAGTCATATTATCTGTTGCAGGCGTTGCAGCAGCGATACGTATCGGTCGCGGTGAAATCCATACGGTACTTCGACGGGAAGGAATTGGCGGATACGTCCGCGGCCATCGCGAGCGACGCCTACAAGCGCGGGCAAATCCGGACCGAATACGAAAACGGCCTTGTAACGTGGTGCAACCTGAGTTTCAAGGACGACTGGCCGGTCGAGGTGAACGAAGTTACGTACACGCTGCCGCCCGGCGGTTTTGCGGCCTTCAAGCCCGACGACATTCTCGCGTATTCCGCGACACTGAACGGGCAGCGGCACGAACTGGTCTGGTGCCGCGATTATCTCTATCTCGATACGCGGGGCGCATTGGTACGGACGCCTGTCGTGACGGCGCGCGGAACGGTCGCCGTCAAGCCTGACGGCACACAGGCGTGGTGGATCATTCCCGCGACGAAATGCGAGGAGGCGAGCATTGCGCGCGCATGGTTGAACACAGGCGGCGATGCGCGGTTCAGTGCGGCGGCCTGCACGCTCGACGGGGCGGTTGTGGGGCCGGCGACGGTTTTGGCGGGTATGGATACGGTAACGGTCGTTCCCTGTGCCGACGCATCCGTCGTGAAATACCGCTTGACGGCAGAAGCCGCTGAGTCCCCGGCCTTTTCGGAACTGCGCCTGTCATCGCGCACCGTGTTGACGACCAACAGCGTTCCGGCAACCGTTACCGTGCGATTGTCCGCGGAAGCCGATCCGGCGCCGCTCGCGATCCTGTGGACCTGCGGACGCCCCGGTTCCGCGCCGTTCAAGACCGGAACCGCGGACCTTGTGCGTTCCGACGACAGGCAAAGCGCCGCCGTGACGATTGACCTCCCGATGCCCGCCGAAGCGCCTCTGCACGAGCGATGCTGGTATTCGTTTCGGCCCGCATGGCAGGGAGAGGATGCCGCGCGCTGGACCGACGCGATACCGTTACCCGCGTTCGACATCACGCTGCCCGCCGGCGAATTCATGCTGGAAGCCCGAAAGCCGTTCGACATGGGCGCGAACGCGATCAGCCATCTGCCCGGCGCCGTGACGGCGACGTTTCGTCTCGACGCCGAAGGGCTGTTGCGAAAACCACTGGGCCGCCAGGTTTTTATAAAGCCGGAAGAGGTTCAACCGCTGATCTGGCGTCTGCACATGCCGGACGATCCCTGCTCGGCGAAACTACGCATGACGGCGGATGCCGCCGGGCATTCCGTCGAATGCGTGCGCTATCTGCGGATGCGCCCGGCGACGTGGACCGTCACCGAACTGACCCGGCTGCCGATGATGCGCGGGATGGGACTGCGTGGAACGGGCGAGGTTCCCTATGATTCGGCCGCGACCGGCGCGTTGGTGGATATCGCGCGCGACGGACTCACGGGCGAAACGCTCGCGACCGTTTTCATGCACCCGCCGTACAAGACCGGCGTGGGATACGCCTCGGCCCTGTTCAACGGCATCGCGTTGCCGGAGGGGCGGCCCATGCTGAAATTCGCCTTGGGTTTCCGCGCCGGATCCACTACGCAAGACGGTTGCGTATTCAAGGCGTTCGCGATCGATCAGGGCAAAGAAACGGAAGTCTTCAGCGAACAATACGCCACGGTCAACCAATGGGCGCCGCGATCCGTTGACCTATCCGCATATGCGGGAAAAACCATCTCCATCAAACTCGTGACCGATATCGGGCCCGCCGACAATTCGTATTCCGACTGGGCCATGTGGGGTTCGCCCCGGATCGAAATGGCCGAACCGGCCTGGAAAATCGAATTGCGCACCGAGAAGACCGGTCCCGGGTTTGCTCCCTCGCCCAAACCGCTAGTCGGATTGACGCCGGAAGATCTTGCAAATATCAAGACCGCGCACATTGCGCTCGAAACGGCCGGCGTGAACGGCGGACCATACGCATCGCCTGTATTTTTCAACGGTATCCGAATCGGCACGACGCCCGAATCGTCCAGCGACACCGATTGGCATGCGGCGACGATGCCTCTCCCCGCAAACGCTCTCGCCACAATCTCCGGTTTCAATACCCTCGTCGTGAAAAATCCCGGCGGCGATTTCATGAAGATTCGCAATATTTGCCTGCATTTCGAATTGTCGGACGGCCGACAAGGGGCGTCATTCATTGATATCGGCCCTTATTGTTCGGCCAATACATGGCCATTTGCGGAAGGTACAAGCGTAACGCCTGGCGAAGACCTGCCGGAGATAGCGTTGTGGATACCGTGACGGACTGAAATGGACAGACGAGATCCCATCAGGGAAAAGCGCGTACCTGTCGCACGGTTTTGCGTTTTGGTGGAACGCCCTGATATCGTTCGGCCATGGCAGGCAAGGAATGCGCCCTTCGAGGGTTGGCCAAAAAATCCATGATGTCGGAAGGCATTCAAAACACCTATCAACGAATTGACACCGTGGCGGTTCCCGTCGGCGGTATTACGATCGGCGGGGGCGCGCCAATCGTCGTGCAGACGATGACGAACACGAATACGGTGGATATCGCGGCGACGGCCCGGCAGATTGTCGAGTTGGCCGAGGCGGGATCGGAACTCGTCCGAATCACGGTCAACACCCATGAAGCGGCGGCCGGGGTAAGCGAGTTGGTCCGGCGGGTGCGGGATGCAGGGTGCCTGGCCGCTATCGCAGGCGATTTTCATTATAATGGACATCTCTTGCTGCATGAGTTTCCCGAATGCGCCGCGGCGCTCGACAAGTACCGGATCAACCCCGGAAATGTGGGAGCGTGGCGAAACCGTGACGCGCATTTCACGGCGATTTGCCGTATCGCGGCGGACCATGGCAAACCGGTACGCATCGGCGTGAATGCGGGATCGCTGAACCCGGATCTCGTGGATAAAGCCATGCGCGAGAACACCGAGCGTAACCGGGGCCGTTCGCCAGACGACATCCTTAATGACTGCATGATTCATTCGGCGCTGGATTCTACGGAACTGGCGTTGAATAGTGGGTTGGGCGAGGACCAAATTGTCATTTCGTGCAAGAGTTCGTCGCCGCGCCACCTGATTCGACTCTATCGCGATCTCTCCCGCATGACACGCCAACCGCTGCACCTCGGCCTGACGGAGGCCGGAATGGGCCTCAAGGGGCTTGTCTGGTCGGCGGCCTCGATGGCGGTGCTCCTGGAGGAAGGCATCGGCGACACGATTCGCGTATCGCTGACGCCGCGTCCGGGCGGCGATCGCCGCGAGGAGGCGTATGCCGCATGTGAACTGTTGCAAGCGCTCGGATTGCGGTCGTTCGCGCCCACGATTACGGCATGTCCGGGGTGCGGGCGCACCGCCGGCGAGTTTTACCAACGTCTCGCGGAACAAACGGAAGCCTATGTGCGGGCGCGATTGCCGGAATGGCGGCGGACGCATCCCGGCGTGGAAACAATGACGATTGCCGTCATGGGCTGCATCGTCAACGGACCCGGCGAATCCAAAGCGGCCAACGTCGGGATCAGTCTTCCGGGAAACGATGAGGAACCCCACTGCCCCGTGTTCGTTGACGGCCTCCGGACGGCTACGCTTTCGGGGACGCCCGAGGAAATCGGCGCGGCGTTTCGCGGCATTATTGATACCTACGTCGCGACGCGCTATTCTCACAACCCATGAAAAAGAATCAATGCGTCGCCCTCATCCAAAAGAGCCGGGGAAAAATCGTTGAAGGATGCGCTGGATGAAATCAACAGGCGGATTCGATGAGACCGGCCCCTTTTTCCCGTGTTCATGGGATGCGGCCGTCTGGACGGCCACCTCGCTCGCGGTGGGCATTCTCATCGCGCTGGCCAGTATTCTGGCGATCAACGGATTCCTGCTGTTCAGTACGGCGCCATCGGCCTCCGGATTGTGCTTTCTGGGATCCGCCGCAACCTTGTGCGTCGTGATGGCCTTGTCGCAATACGGCATAACGGGATACCGGATTGAGCCCGGCGCCATCGTTGTCGTGCGGCGGCGGGGAAGCGTTCGCATTCCAAGCGCGAGCATTCAAGCCCTGACACTGGTCGAAAAGGGCGCATTGGACGGAACACGGAGGATATACGGCACGGGGTGGATTTTCGGCAACACGGACATTTTGGCCGGGCCGTACTGGCAACGTATCCAAGTCTATATCACGCGCAAGGAAAGTCTTGTGCTGATTGAACGGGCAAATGACATTCCTGTGCTGCTTTCCCCCGACAATCCCCGCGCGTTTATCCAGACCTTTCACAGCGCACGCGGAACGGAACAGGTTTGAGGACTACCATCCAAAGAGGATTTTCACATGCAGGAATTGACTCCGCGCCAAATCGTCGAGGAATTGGACAAATACATCGTGGGACAGGACAACGCCAAGCGCAAGGTAGCCATTGCGTTGCGCAATCGTTGGCGGAGGCTGCGCCTCGCCGATGACTTGCGGGATGAAGTCGCCCCCAAAAACATTATCATGATTGGCCCGACAGGGGTCGGCAAGACGGAAATCGCGCGTCGTTTGGCGCGCCTGGCCGATGCTCCATTTATCAAGGTCGAGGCGTCGAAATTCACCGAAGTCGGCTATGTTGGCCGGGACTGCGAATCCATGATTCGCGAATTACTCGAAGTCGGCGTGGGGATGGTTCGCGAGGAAATGAAGCGGGAACGGGCCGAAGAGGCCCGGCAGCAGGCCGAACAGCGGTTGCTCGATGTTCTCCTGCCGCCTTCTCCCCCGCGCCCGCGCACGTTTCATCCGATGGATCCGAACGCCGGCGATGAGGCTCCCGTGGATCCAAATGCCGCCGCCGAAGCCCGCGTGCGCGAAGTAATTTTGGGCAAATTGCGTGCGGGTGAACTCGATTCGCGCGAAATTGAAGTCGAGGTCCGCGAAACCGCGCCGACATCCATGATGCAGGTTTTCTCGAACAGCGGCCTCGAAGAAATGGGCGTCAACGTCCAGGAAATGTTCGGACGTCTCATGCCGCCAAAGACCAAACGGCGCAAAGTAAGTGTCGCCGAGGCACGCCGCATCCTTGAACAGGAAGCGCTTGGCGCGCTGATTGACATGGAAACGGTCGTCGTAAAAGCCATCGAACGCACCGAAAATGCCGGCATTGTGTTCCTGGACGAAATAGACAAGATAGCCGGACGTAGTTCTCCGGGCCATGGCCCCGACGTGTCACGCGAAGGGGTCCAGCGCGATATCCTGCCAATCGTCGAAGGATCCACTGTCGTCACCAAGCATGGTCCCGTCCGCACGGATCACATTCTCTTTATTGCCGCCGGCGCGTTTCACATGACCAAGGTTTCCGACCTAATCCCCGAACTTCAGGGCCGGTTTCCAATTCGCGTCGAACTGGACAGTCTCCATGCCGCGGAGTTTTCGCGCATCCTCCGCGAGCCGCGCAATTCGCTCATCAGACAGTACCAGGCATTGCTTGCAACCGAAGGGGTGACGGTCGAGTTCGAAGAAGCCGCCATCGAATCCATCGCGCGCATTTCCCAAAAAATCAACGAAGAAACCGAAAACATTGGTGCCCGGCGTCTTCACACCGTCATGGAATACCTCCTCGAAGACATCTCCTTCGAAGGTCCTGAAGCCAAGGGCCGGCACTGGATCATCACCGCCGCTGAGGTCGAATCTCGTCTTGCCAAAATCACCGAAAGCCGCGATGTGGGACGGTATATTTTATAATCTCGGAAAGGCCGAGAATAAACGGTGAAAACCGTGGTGCAGACTGTCGAGTCTGCGCGGATTTATTGAAAAAGGCCTCTTTTCCGCAGACTCGACAGTCTGCGCCACGATGTTGGGCTATTTTTTATCCTGGATTCGGCAGTCAAGATCGGATTCTACGTGCTATCCTCTGGATGTCGTGGACCTTGTGGACGAAATAGACAAGAAAATCAATCCCCTTGCGGGTGAAGTCCACTGGGTCCACAATGTCCATCTCGTCCATGGTTTGGTCGAAAGAGCCGCGTTCAACTGCCGATTTTAGGTTTATAAAATTTAACATGGGATCTGCCCACAATCTAGTCTTTTTTCCTGCTCGTGTTCGTCATCGTCATCTTAATCGCTTCAAAACTCGCGTTTTTCGCACTCGCTAAATCATTGAACTTCATTTTGGTTGCGCAAGTTATCCAAGAAACTTCTTGTTGTTCTTGATAGATGCTTACCGATCAGGCACTGAATCCTCTTCTCTGATGGGCAAGAGAATATTTTTGTCTTATGTCGCGCCGCAAGGTTCCCGTTCGTCGGAATCGGCGGGACCGGGAGGAGGCAATTCGGGATAGGGATTGCCCCAAGTCTCGGAAAATAGGATTGACGAAAGCGGTTTGCGTTTGCGGTTCTTGGGCGGTTCGTCAGCGGGATAACCGACGGCAAGAAGGGCAAGGATTCGGATGTTTACGGGGGCTTGAATGATGGCGGCGACACGTTCGGTGTTGAGCCAGCCGATCCAACAGGTGCCAAGGCCCAGTTCAGTGGCCTTGAGCACAATGTGCTCCATGGCGATCCCGAAATCTATCGTATTGTATTCAATTCCCGTGAATTTTTTACCGAGCCGGTTGGACACCAGATCCGGCTCCACGCAGCCGACGATCACCAGCGGGGCCTGGGCCATCCATTTATTTTTGAGCAACGGACCCATGCCTTCACGGCAGAGTTGTTCAATCGTTGCCTTGTTTGTGATGGCGACGAATCGCCAAGTCTGGCTGTTGCAGGCGCTGGGCGCCCACCGCGCCGCTTCCGCAAGGACCGCAACCGTTTCGGGCGGAATGGGCTTGTCCGAAAACCCTCGCACGGAGCGCCGCGCACGCACAATCTCGTCGAACGTCATGAGAACCTCTCTCTTTGCAACCGGCAACGGCACATTTCATGTACATGAATGTGCCGAACACGTGCCGCGATTCGCTTCTGAATTCCTGTCGAAGTATAATTCAACCCATGCATACAGGCAACGCCCAGGATGGCGTCCCTTTGTTATTTTCCACATACCTTGGGTTCAAATGGAAGTGGTTTATGCAATATACAACCGAAAATCTGCTCATTCATCCCGCGGCGGCCGCAAAAGACGGAGTATTGGTTTCTGTCACGCCGGAAACGGCCGGATGGAACTATATCTCATTCCAGTCGCGACGGCTTGGAAAAGGGGAAAAATGGACATTCGACACGCGAGAGAATGAACTCGCCCTGGTCCCGTTCGGTGGTCAATTGTCCGTATGCTCCAATCGTGGTGAATGGCAGGAAGTCGGGGGGCGCGAAAATGTCTTTTCAGGCGCCGCGCACGTTCTTTATCTGCCCCGGCATACGGCGTTTACGGCAACGGCGAGCACCGCATGCGATTTCGCGGTGGCGTGGGTTCCGACAGACCAAGATCGGGCGCCATTTTTGATCAAGCCGAACGATATTCCCATCTCCATTCGGGGCGGCGATCATGCTTGCCGGCAAATCAACGATTTGCTGCCGCCGGGATCGCCCGTCCACCGTTTGGTGCTGGTGGAGGTCTACACACCGGGAGGCAATTGGAGCAGTTATCCGCCACACAAACACGATGTCCACATTGAAGCGGATGAAAAACTCGTCGAAGCGGAACTTGAAGAGGTCTATTTCTTCAAATTCGACCGTCCCGAAGGTTATGCGTTTCAGTGGATTTATACAGACGCGGCTTCGCCGATTCAACGCGCCGGAAATCCCATTGACGCCGTCGTTCGCCCGGAGAACGACTGCGCGGTGCTCGTGCCGGGCGGTTACCATCCCGTGTCCAGTCCCCCCGGTTACACGGCCTATTACCTAAATGTGCTGGCCGGCAGTGCGCAAAGTCTGGCCAACCAGGACGATCCTCGATACACTTGGGTGAAACAGACCTATAAAACGACTGATGAGCGATTGCCGCTGTACGGACGGTAATCGCTTGGTTCACATATCCGCATGCGCCGCTTCATGTTGTCCTGCCCAGTCAGTACCTATCGGTCATCATTTATCAAGAACAACAAGAAGTTTCTTGGAAAATTTGCTCAATCAATTTGAAGTTCAATGATTTAGCGAGTGCGAAAAACGCAAGTCTTGGAGCGATTACGATGACGATGACGAACACGAGCAGGAAAAAAGACTAGATTGTGGACAGGACCCAATCAGGGAACCTTGCGCGAGTTTCGGGCGGCGGGGATGCCGACCCTCCCCGTTAGATGTTGATCGTGAAAACTGATACCGGCTTGAAATTTCCTCACCGGTTCGGTAATGTTTCCATCATTGGGCCATCGGTATTCTGGAACGGTCTCCATCCGCAGTGGCCCTTTTTGCTTTAGAACCTGTACGAAACGATTCTTCAATACGGATACAGGAGCTGCCGCCGGATGAATTGCCGGCCGGCTGAATAACCGTTCCCGCGCAGTCCAGGGAGTCCGATTTGTGCCCAGTTTCGTCCAGGTTCCAACAACATAGAGCGAGGCAAAACAATGATCTTCGATTTTGACCGTATCAAACGGATGTATGCGGCGATGCCTAAACGGGTCGAGGCAGCGCGGAAGGCGGCGGGAAGACCTTTGACGTTGGCGGAAAAAATTCTGTATGCGCACCTGTACGACAGTACGCCTTCCAAGGCATTCGTGCGCGGCGAGTCCTATGTGGACTTCGCGCCGGATCGCGTGGCCATGCAGGATGCGACGGCGCAAATGGCGTTACTGCAATTCATGCAGGCGGGCCGACCCAAAGTGGCTGCTCCGACGACGGTCCACTGCGACCATCTCATCGTGGCGCAATCGGGCGCGGCCCCGGATCTCGCCAAGGCGCTCGAAATGAACCGCGAGGTGTACGAGTTTTTGGCGTCGGTATCGAACAAATACGGCATCGGGTTCTGGAAACCGGGCGCGGGGATTATCCACCAGGTCATTCTCGAAAACTACGCATTTCCCGGTGGATTGATAATCGGCACGGATTCGCATACGCCCAACGCGGGCGGACTGGGCATGATCGGCGTGGGCGTCGGCGGCGCGGACGCGGTGGACGTCATGGCGGGCATGGCGTGGGAACTTAAATTTCCCAAGGTCATCGGAGTGAAGTTGACTGGCGCTTTGAGCGGATGGACCGCTCCAAAGGACGTAATCCTGAAACTGGCCGGCATTTTGACGGTCAAAGGCGGAACGGGCGCGATCGTCGAGTATTTCGGAGAAGGCGCCGCGAGTCTTTCGTGTACGGGCAAGGCGACGATTTGCAACATGGGCGCGGAAATCGGTGCCACCGCTTCGGTCTTCGCCTATGACACGCACATGGCCGAGTACCTGCGCGCAACGGGCCGCGCCGAAGTGGCTGCGCTGGCGGATGGCGCGGCGGACCATTTGCAAGCGGACGTGGAAGTGTACGCAAATCCCGGCGCGCATTACGACCGGCTCATCGAGATAGACTTGTCTTCGCTCGAACCGCATGTCAACGGCCCGTTCACGCCCGATGCGGCATGGCCGATATCGAAACTGGCCGCCGCGGCGCGGGAAAAAGGATATCCCGACAATGTGGGCGCGGGACTGATTGGTTCCTGCACAAACGCTTCCTACGAGGACCTCGATCGCGCGGCATCCCTGGCCCGGCAGGCTATCGCAAAGAAACTCAAACCGAAAGCGGACTTCATCATTACGCCCGGTTCCGAACAAGTCCGCTATACGATGGAGCGCGACGGGCAGTTGGCGGCGTTCACGGCGATCGGCGGCGTAGTGCTTGCCAATGCCTGCGGACCCTGCATCGGCCAATGGCGTCGCGCCGGCGCGGAAAAGCAGGAACCCAATTCGATCGTCACGTCGTTCAATCGCAACTTCGCGAAACGCAACGACGGCAATCCAAACACGCACGCATTCGTCGCCTCGCCGGAAATGGTGACGGCTTTGGCGCTGGCCGGGCGCCTATCGTTCAATCCGCTGACGGACACGCTGGCCAATGAGGACGGCGTCGAAGTGCGGCTCGATCCGCCCGAAGGCGTGGCGCTGCCGCCGAAAGGATTTGCGGTTGAGGATCCCGGCTATCAGGCGCCGGCCGCGGATGGCAGCCGGGTTGAAGTGGCCGTATCGCCCGATTCGGAACGGCTGCAATTACTCGACCCCTTCCCCGCATGGGAAGGCCGCGATTTGACCGGCCTCAAATTGCTCATCAAAATCCAGGGGAAATGCACGACGGACCACATCTCTATGGCCGGGCCATGGCTGCGTTTTCGCGGCCATCTCGACCGCATTTCGGACAACTGTTTCATCGGGGCGGTCAATGCCTTCAACGGCGAAACGAACAAGGTCAAGAATCAACTGACCGGTGAGTATGGTCCGGTTCCCGCAACGCAACGCGCCTATAAGGCCGCGGGCATCGGTTCGGTGGTCGTGGGCGACGAGAACTACGGCGAGGGCAGTTCGCGCGAGCACGCGGCGATGGAGCCGCGTTACCTTGGGGTACGCGCTATTCTGGTGAAATCGTTTGCCCGCATTCACGAAACCAATCTCAAGAAACAGGGCATGCTCGCGCTGACTTTTGCCGACAAAGGCGATTATGAGCGCATTCGCGAAGACGACACGTTTGATATACTCGGCCTGACCTCATTTGCCCCGGACAAGCCGTTGACGATTGTCCTGCATCATGCCGACGGAACCGAGGAGCGCATTCAGGCGAATCATTCGTACAACGAAGGACAGATCGCGTGGTTCAAAGCCGGTGCGGCGTTGAACCTGTTACGGTAGTTTGAAGGGCGGCGCATTGAAACACGCGCCAAGAAACACGAGGTAATCCGATGCTAAAAAACATTTACGAAAAGATCTGGGAGGCGCACATCGTTGACGAGGAACCCGGCAAGGATGCCCTCCTCTATATTGACCGGCATTTTATTCACGAAGTAACGTCGGCACAGGCTTTCGAGGGGTTGCGGCTTGCGGGACGCAAAGTCCGCCGCCCGGAATTGTCGTTTGCGACGATGGATCACAACATCCCCACGACCGATCGATCGAAGCCGCTATCCGACCCGCTCGCGAAACAACAGATTGAAACTTTGTTGAAAAACTGCCGGGACTTCGGAATTCGTTGCTTTGACATGAACGATCCGCACAACGGCATCGTACATGTGATCGGCCCTGAACTGGGTCTGACACAGCCGGGCATGACGATCGTCTGCGGCGATTCGCACACGGCGACACACGGCGCGCTGGGCGCGCTGGCTTTTGGCATCGGCACGAGCGAGGTCGAACATGTTCTCGCCACACAGACGCTCCTTCAAAAGAAATCGAAGACGATGGAAGTCCGCGTTTCGGGCCAATTGCCGAACGGCGTCACGGCCAAAGATCTCATCCTGGCGATTATCGGGCGGATCGGCACGGCAGGCGGCACGGGGTTTGTTATCGAATACACAGGTGAAGCCATCCGGCGTCTGACGATGGAGGAGCGGCTGACGGTCTGTAACATGACCATCGAGGCGGGCGCGCGCGCGGGGCTGGTGTCGCCGGATAACGTCACATTCGATTATCTCAAAGGGCGTCCGTATCTTCCGGCAGGCCGAACGCACGAGGACCTTGTCGCGGAATGGTCGGCATGGGCCTCGGATACCGGATGCGCCTATGACCGGCTCGTCGAGCTGGACGCATCCGCGATCGAACCGCAAGTGACTTGGGGCACGTCGCCGGGCATGGTGACAGGTATTTCGGGCAAAACTCCCGTCTTGGCCCAACTGGCCGATCCAAACGACCGTCTCGCCGCGCGCAAGGCGCTGGAGTACATTGGACTTGGCGAAGGCGTACCGATAACGGACATCCGTCCCAACAAAGTATTTATCGGATCGTGCACCAATGGCCGTATCGAAGATTTGCGGGCCGCCGCATCGGTCGCACGGGGCTATATGGTGCATTCGGACATCGTACAGGCGCTTGTCGTACCGGGATCCTATGCCGTAAAAAAACAGGCGGAAGCCGAGGGTCTCGATCGCATATTCCGTGAAGCGGGATTTGAATGGCGCGAGCCGGGCTGTTCGATGTGTCTTGCGATGAATGCCGACGTACTCGAACCCGGCGACCGGTGCGCGGCCACGTCAAACCGGAATTTCGAGGGCCGGCAAGGCAAAGGCAGCCGCACACACCTCGTAAGCCCGGCCATGGCGGCCGCCGCGGCCATCGCCGGTCATTTCGTTGACGTGCGCCAGTGGGAATACCGGGCCTGAAAAGGCGCCGCGACCGGTATTATTTCAGCGCCGGCTCGATATAGGGCCGAAGGGCATCGGCAATGACACCGGCCTTTCGGGCTATCCCATTGGGGCGAAGATGGCAGTTGTCGCTGAAAAAATAAAGACCGCCGGTTATTTCTTCTTCGACAGGAATGTAGAGCAATTTTTCACGCCGGCAGAGATCCTTCAGCGCAGAGTTGAGCAGCGCAGCCATATGGTGATACACATGGGCGGTCATGTGGCCTTTTCCGGCGCAAAAACCACGCATTCGGTAATCGAGGTAGTCGCGCTCGGCCCGCGAAAGGACCGGCCAGTCGGGCGAGGCAAGACCACAGACAACGGTACGGACGCCCGCTTGCGCGGCGGCGCGTCGGATAACGTCAATATGGGCAACTGTCAGGGAAGATAGATCGTGGTAAATAGCCTCGTCGGCCGGAAACATCCAACGATTCAATACATTTTCGACGAACACCGAATATTCCATCAACCGCTGGATAAACGTCCGGTTATATTTCCAGTAAACCAATAGTTCGTGGCAAATGTCATTCACGCCTTCGTAAACGATCAAGAGATCGGGTTCAAATTGGAGATATTCCGCAAGTTTGAGCAGGTGGCGGACAGTTGTCATGCCCGACACGCCACAGTTGACCACCTCGATAGCCTTTCCAGGGAAATCCGAACGAAGCCGGTTTTCAAGCAGTTTGGGATAGGTCGCGTTTTCCTCGCCTTCCTCGGTGGTGGAACCTCCGATGCACACAATGCGAAATACGCCGGCCGGTTTTGGAATCGAAACATCCGCGCCTCGATAGCCGAAATGGTTTGTGCTGACATGATGGGTTCCCAGCCCGGTGTAGGCATCGCGCAAATTTTTTTTGTAGCGGAAAAAAGGGATTTCCCACGGAGAAGATTCGGGCAAATCGTGTGAAAAATGATCAAGCAACAGCGATTCAATGTTCAGGAAGCCATAGAGTTTGCTGTCCGCCGGGCTGGCGTAAAAGAAGATCCGCATCAGAAGGTCGAATCCACCGCCGGTCAAGTGATACTCCCCATAATGCGTCTCTGTTGATGTTTTCGCATTACGGAAAAAGGTTTCGATATTGTCGTGGCCTTCACGAAGCCAGTGGCCATAGCGTTGCGTTATCATGCCGTTCCGATCGAACACACAGACAAGATCATTATGCAGGGCGGCAAAATAATGGCGATCGGATTCCGAAAGAGATGGAAAAATCACACGGCGTTTTTCCACCGCGGCTTCGTCCTCATTCAGGCGCGGTATCGCCCAATCGGGACCGGGCATCGGCTGCGTATCGAACCACCCTGCTGAAAGGTTTGCCGTCCGCCGCGTTGGATGCGCTCCGGGCAGGGGAAATCCGGGATCTTTGGGCGGCGATTTCAATCCACGATCGACGAGGATGTATTCGTTGTGATTGACGGTCCACCACAAATAAGCCGATGTACCGGCTTCTAGCGCCAGCCACACAGCGATTATCCATGCGAGACAGATCAATCCATACGCCGTGGCTCTCGTCAAAAAATTCATTGTCGCACGATTGCTCCGATAGATGGGTTACAGCGTACAGTCGCGAGGCCTATCGCCGCAAACCTCCGGTTTAGCGGATCGCCGCCGTGTAAATTCCAAATTTTACGAATTTTACAAGTTGATTGCCTTTGATGGGTTGGGCTATACCCTATCCGGAAAGATACAGGAAAAAGAGGTTCAACAGACGATGTCGGCCATACAATCCAGCCCAGTAGCCGGTTTGTCGGCACGAATGGCGAGAGCGGTGTTTATCGGAATCATTTTTGCTCCCGTGGCTGGTGCATTCACGGGGACATTGGCCGAAATGGCGCGGAACTGGAACGCCGAACCGGGTGGGACGTGGTTGGTTCCCGTATTGATGGGGCTAATCGGCGGATTTCCGCGCGGCGGCCTCACGGGGTTGTTGCTGGGAATTTTCAATGGTTGGCAGCTTGGCGCGATGTCCCTCGGACGCGGCACAGCAGTCCTTTTTGCGGCCGTTTTGTTTGCCTCCTTGTTGGGCGCGGCCCTTCAATCCGTTCTAGGCCGTGCTTGTCCGCCTGGCGCCATCAATGTATCCGTCATGTCCGCCTTTTTGGGGTGGATTGGCGGAGAATTCATTATCAAAATGGTTTTTTTTCCTGACTGGCTTGATAGGAGGAGAAAAACAGCATGATCTGCGAGGCGACGGCTTATGCCCGTGCAGGACTGGTTGGAAATCCTTCGGACGGGTATTTCGGCAAGACGATCAGTTTCGCCATGCGCAATTTTTCAGCCAAAGTCACGCTGTACGAAAGTCCGGAACTAGAAATCGTCCCCAGTTTCCAAGACCGCTTCAAATATGCTTCGATGCGCGAAATGCGCGAAGATGTCAAGGTTCAGGGTTACTACGGCGGCATTCGCCTCATGAAGGCGACCGTCTGCAAATTCCTGGACTACTGCGAAAAAAACCGGATCAAACTGCATGACCGGAATTTCTCGATTCGCTATCGCTCGACGATTCCGCAACGGGTGGGACTGGCGGGATCGAGCGCGCTGGTTACGGCGACGCTGCGATGCCTGATGGAATTTTACGAAGCCGATATCCCAAAGGAGATCCAGCCGAATTTGACGCTGAGCGTCGAACGCGATGAACTTGGAATCGCCGCCGGACTCCAGGATCGCGTGATTCAAGTCTACGAAGGCCTCGTGTTCATGAACTTCGACCGCGAACTTCTCGAAGGCCGCGGCTATGGCGAATACGAGGAACTGGATCCGTCGTCGCTGCCCAACTTGTTCATCGCTTACCGCACCGATTTGGCCGAAGGCAGCGAGGTGTTTCACAACAACATCCGCGACCGCTGGCTGGCCGGCGATCCGGCGGTCGTTGAAGCCATGCACGATTTCGCCTCGTATGCGCAGGCGGTCCGTGAATTGCTCGTTTCCGGACGCGGCAAGGAAATCGGGCCATGGATGGACAAGAACTTCGACCGTCGCCGCTCGATTTTCCAGCTCGATCCGAAAAACGTGGACATGGTCATGCGCGCACGGTCTGTCGGCGCCGCCTGCAAGTTCGCCGGTTCCGGCGGCGCCGTCGTCGGCTGCTACGAGGACGACGCGATGTACCACAAACTCGAAGCGGTGTATGCGGAAACAGGCGCGGTGATCTTCAAGCCGGAGATTGCGGTGTAGACTAGGAGACAGGAGATAGGAGATAGGAGTTAGGAGTTAGGATTTGAAGTTATTGAGCGAGGGATACGATGAGAGAACCTGCGAAGAGATTTATGGAGTTGATAGTTTGGCAGAAGGCTCATGCCTTTGTGTTGCAGGTCTACACGGCAACGCGAACGTTTCCGAAGGAGGAGTTGTACGGGCTTACATCGCAATTTTGTCGGGCAGCGGTCTCGATACCTGCCAATATTGCAGAGGGATTTCGTAAACAGTTCAAAGGCGACAAAGCCCGTTTCCTGAACATTTCCGAAGGTTCATTGGAGGAATGTCGCTATTATCTGATACTCGCCCACGATTTGGGCTTTATGAATAAAGAAACTCTCTGGGAGTTAAGCGAAGAAGTCGGCCGCTTTCTCAACGGCTACCGCTCAGGCATTCTAACTCCTAACTCCTAATAAGGAGGGCTGAAGAAATGGAATCGAAGCCGGTGCTGGCGATTCATGGCGGCGAAAAGGTACGGACGGAACCGATGACCACAAGCGGTCCGCGGTTCGACGAGCAGGAACTCAAGGAACTCAAGGAAGCGCTCGATCAGCAGACGCTCTTCTATTGGTTCGGCGAAAAAGTGAAGACGTTCCGGCGCCAGTTCGCCATGATGTATGGCGTCAAACATTGCCACATGGTCACGAGCGGCACGGCGGCGTTGCATGTCGCGACGGCCAGCGCGGGAGTCGGTCCCGGCGACGAGGTCATTACGACGCCGATCACGGATCAGGGGACGATCATCGCGATCCTCGCGCAAGGCGGCGTGCCGATCTTCGCGGATCTCGATCCGCACAATTACGCGATCACGGCGAAAACCATCGAGCCGTGCATCACAAAGAAGACGAAGGCGGTTATCGTCGTCCATCTGGCTGGTTCGCCCGCCGACATGGACCCTATCCTGCGCTTGGCGAAAAAACGCGGGATCAAGGTCATCGAGGATTGCGCGCAAAGCTATCTTTGCTGGTACAAGGGCCGTCTGGCCGGCACGATGGGCGACATCGGCTGCTTTTCGCTAAACGATTTCAAGCATATCAGCGCGGGCGACGCCGGCATGGTGCTCACCAACGACGACGACCTCGCCGGCCGCGCCCAGTTGTTCCTCGACAAAGGATACGCCCGCGACGGTTCCGGACGGCGCCCCCCGTTTCTTGCGCCGAACTACCGGCCGAGCGAATTGCACGCGGCCGTGGCCATTGCCCAGTTACGCAAGTTGCCGGGCATCGTCGCCCAGCGCAACCGGCTCGGCGATCGCCTGACCAATGCCATCAAGGATGTCCCCGGCATCTTTCCGCACAAAGTCTTGCCCGGTTGCAAGAGTTCCTACTGGTTTTATCTGGGACGCATGGATCCGAAACGACTCAAGGTCTCGCGCGACGATTTTGTCAAGGCTGTGGCTGCGGAAGGTGTCCCCGTCAGTGGCGGCTACATCGGCAAAATGGTCTACGAATACCCGGTGCTCATGGAACACCGGGCCTTTGAAAACTGTTCGTATCCCTGGGACGGCTTCTACGGCCGCAAAGTCAAGTATGGTCCCGGTCTGTGTCCGATCGCCGAAACCATCGAGGCGACCTCCTGGCGCGCGCCCATCAACGAGAACATGTCTGAAAAAGATGTGGACGACATCGCCGGGGCCATTCGTAAAGTCGCCTGCTGGTATGGTCGAAAAAGTTGAAAAATGAGGTGGCGCGCCGTAAGGGACTTGCGCGCCACACTCGGGCAGAGGGTGAAGCGCCATGAAAGCGCTCCATGGAGGGAAAGATCGCACCGCAGCCGGCTATGCGATTGCTTCGCCGACCGTGAATAATTCACCTTTTGCCGTTTTGATAAAGCAATCGTTGTGCCAGAAACCCGAGAGATGGAAAATCCATAGATGTCATGATATTCGGCATCGTTGAATCAATAGATTCTCCAACAAGGCAGTTCTTTTCACTACATTTCCGTACGTTTTGGCAAACGCGAACTACATCGGAGTAAGATAATCGCCTGAAGTAGTCCAGCGGCAATGTCATCGCGGGCAGTATAATTTCTTCGATCGTGGCATCCACGCCTAATGCGCGGATACGGCGATCGAAGAAACTGGCGGCCTTCGCGGTCGCCCCATCCCGCATGGACGCAAATGAAAAGCGAGGGATGCTTTGAACAACGCGAAACAACACGAAAAACGGAAGGTCGAAGAACTCTTTGGGCGGCATATCAACCGTTCCCAGATCCGGTATCTCAAGGCGGCCCATCTGGATGTGCTCGAATCGGAGCGCCTCGGCGTTTGTTTTTCGGACGCGACATCCGGCAAGCGCATGTTCGACTGTTTCACATCGGCGGGATCGTTCAACGTCTCGCGTCACAATCCGGCCGTCATGCGGGCGCTTGAAGAGGCCGTTTCGACCCTGGACATGGGCACGCACCACCTACCAAGCGCCCCGAAAATCGCACTGGCCCGGCGTCTGGCGGAACTTGCGCCGGATGATCTGAACGGCGTGCTGTTTGCGGCGGGCGGGGGCGATGCGATCGATTGCGCGATCAAACTGGCGCGCGCCGCAACCGGCCGCGGTCAAATTATCGCCACAATCAAGGCGTATCATGGCCATACGGGGTTTGCGTTGTCCGCCAACGGCAAGGAGTATTACCGCCGTTATTTCGAACCGTTGATGCCGGGATTTTCGTTCGTTCCCTTCAACGATCTCGACGCCGTGGCGCGGATCGTTTCGCGCGACACGGCCGCTGTGATCCTCGAACCGGTCCAGGGCGAAGCGGGCATCTTCCCCGCCGACGACAATTACCTGCGTGGATTGCGCCGGCTGTGCGACGATAACGGCGCGCTTCTCATCTTCGACGAGATTCAGACCGCGTTCGGACGGACGGGCAAATTGTTCGCCTGCGAACATTCGCGCGTGACGCCCGACATCATGACGGTGGCCAAGTCGCTGAGCGGGGCGCTGTATCCGAATGCGGCCGTATTGTACCGCGACATTCCGCGCCTGACGGATTTCATCAACGAGCACCCGGACTTCCATGAAACGTACAGCGGCGGCTCGGACATCGCATGCCACGTGTCGCTGCGGGTACTCGATTACCTCGTCGAACACCGCCTTTGGGAAAACGCGGAACGCATGGGCGCCCGATTGCGCGGCGCGCTCGAAGAACTCATGCAACAGCATCCCAAGGTAATCAAAGCCGTCCGCGGCCTCGGACTGATGATCGGCATCGAGTACCAGCACGAGTTCATGGGGCCCATGATGGCCGACGCGCTCGCGCGGCACGGCGTATTCGCCGTGTATTCCGGCAACGCGCCGCAGGTAATGCGTTTCATGCCGCCCATTACCATCAACGACGAAGAAATGGATGCCGTCATCGCGGCCATTCGCGCCGCCGTAAGCGACATGCGGACGATGCTGCCCGTTGCCCGCGCCGCCGCACGGATTCCCGGCGTTCTGAGTCTTCTGAACAACGAGCGCGTGCAGATAGGCCTGTTCGGTTCCCTGCGCCGTTTTGAACGTAAAATTTCACCGGTGCCTCGCCTATTTTCCTCCGATAAACGGGAAAGTCCCCCAAATTTGGAAAAATTAGGAAAAACATCCCCGGAATTACCGGAATTTGCGTTTCAATTGGACGCGTATTGCTCGGCGGGAACCTTCAATCTTGGACGCCGCCCTCCCGAACTGGCCGCCGAACTCATGCAGGCCATGCGCGAGACGGATATCGGCAACTTCCCGATGATCTCGAAGGAGAAAGCCTTCCTCGCGCGCGACCTCGCGGCATTTTGCGGCGGCGCGCTCGAATGCTGCGTGTTCAGCGTCATGCGCGGCGAACCCATGGAAGCGGCCTGCAAGATCGCGCGCGGATACACGGGGCGCCCAAAGCTGGTTGCCGTCGCCGGTGGCTGGCACGGGCACACCGGTTTCGCGCTTTCGCTTTCAAGCCTTCCCGGCAAGTCGCGGTACGAGCCGCTCATGCCCGAGGTGCATATCATTCCCTTTGGCGATGCCGAGGCAGCCGTCAACGCGATAGACAACCGCACCGCCGCCTTCGTCATCGAACCGGTGCAGATCGAAAACCATTGCCGGGCCGCGTCCGCCGATTACCTTCAAGCCGTAGCCAAGGCATGCCGCGATCGCGGCGCGTTGTTGATTGTGGACGAAACCCAGACCGGTTTCGGGCGCACGGGCCGTAAATTCGCGTTCGAGGCATCCGGTATTCAACCCGACATGGTGCTGCTGGGCGAAGCGCTGGGAGGTGGAATGTTTCCCATCGCGGCGACCGTTTTTACACAGGAAGTGAATCGCTTTCTCAACGAACATCCCTTGATTCACCTCTCCACCTTCGGCGGCGCGGATGTCGGTTGCCGCGTGGCGCGCAAAGCCGTGGCGCTCTACGAACGCGAGCAGCCGTGGCGCAACGCGGCGGCCATGGGCGAACGCCTCCAACAAGCCCTGCTCCCTCTTGCGGCCAATGAAAACAGCCTTATTCGCGATCTCGAAGGACTCGGTCTTGTCTGGTCGCTCGATCTCGGCACGCCCGCCCGCGCGAACCGCTTCTGCCAGTCGGCATCGAGCGCCGGGCTTCTCGTCGTGCCTGGTAAAATCGCTCGGCACACCGTCTTGTTGCGTCCCAGCCTGCTCATTACGGCAACAGAACTCGGCGAAATGATCGAAAAAATCGAAAACATTGTCCATTGTTTTTCTGCCGCCGATTGATCGAGCGATGAAAGCCCTCTATTTCGAGAACAAGTTGTGGAAGGTAGCGGCGCTCAAGGTGGCCGAGCGTTTCAGCCGGTATGCGGCGCTAGGATCGCTGTCGCCGCTGCGTTACGCGGATATCCCCGAACCGCAATTGCCGAACGAGCGATGGTTGAAAGTCCGCAACCGCGCATGCGGTCTCTGCGGCACCGACATCCACCTTATGTTCATGGACATCGCGCCCGGCAGTTACAGCGCGGCGCTGCCGGGCATCGCGCGAAAATTCCTCGGTCATGAACTGATCGGCGAGGTCGTGGAAGCCGGATCGGACGCGGGCGATATCGCCGTGGGCGACCGCGTGGCGATGCGCATAGACTGGCCGTCCTGCAATCAGATGGAGATCGATCCGCCGTGCCCGGCCTGCGCGGCCGGACAATACATGCAGTGCGAAAACCTTGGCCTTGGGGCGCTGCCTGTCCAGGACACGGGCGGCGGGTTCTCGCCTTACATGGTCATGCATCGTTCGCAACCCTACCGCATTCCCGACGCCTTGAGCGACGATGAGGCGTTGCTGCTCGAACCGCTGGCGTGCGCCGTGCACGGCGTCCTCAAGGCGCCTCCCGCACCCGGCGAGCGTGTCCTCGTCATCGGCGGCGGAACACTGGGGTTGTTGACCGGAGCGGCATTGCGTGCGCTTGCGCCGGAAGCGCACGTATGGTGTCTGACGCGCTATGCGTTCCAGGCGGATGTCGCGCGGAAATTCGGCGCGGAAATCGTGGACGACGGCGCCCGCGTCTACGAGCGCATCGCACAGGCGATAGGCGCACGGCACGTCAAGGGGATCATGGGCAACGAAATTCTGCTCGGCGGCTTCGACGTGGTCTACGATTCCGTCGGCAGCGACGCGAGCGTACACAATGCGCTGCGCTGGACGAAAGCCGGCGGCCGCCTCGTCCTGATCGGCATCAACTTCAAGCCGGGCCGTTTGGACTACTCGCCCATCTGGGCGCGTGAAATCGCCGTAACCGGAATCAATTGCCACGGCATCGAGTCCGACGGACGGCACTCGTTCGATATCGCCGCCGAACTGCTTCAACGCAAGCGCGTCGTTCCTGACGGCATTATCACGCACCGCTTTCCGGTATCGCGTTATCGCGACGCGATCAAGGCGTTTCTCAACAAGCGCGAATCCAACGCCATCAAAATCGTGCTCATGCACGACTCTTTTCAGCGGCGGGCCACTTCAGGAACCGGCGCAACCAAGCCCTTGAGGATACCCCACGAATAGGGCCATATCACGAACCACCGCGCAATCCAGCGGGGCAACGCCTTGCCGATACTTCGGAAAGAAATCACCAGATAGATCAAAGAGCCAAGCAACGGCGCCAGCACAAGCCACGCCGCCTCGCCGAATCCCAGCGCGAGTAAAACCATGCCGATCAAAACCGAACCGGCCAATGCCGGAATCGAGATCGTGTACCACCACAATCCGTCACGCCAGCCGGTTGCCCGCATCATCACGACGATATCTTTGCCCATCATGACGGATTTACGCCATAGCCCTTTCAGGCTGCTTTCGTAATGATGCCGCGCGGCAACACCCTCCTCAAACCAAATTCGGTGCCCGGCTTTGTGCAAAGCCTTGGAAATATATACATCTTCGGCGGCACTATGTCCGCGCAACGGAAGCCAGCCGCCGATATCCCGAAGCACATTTACGCGAAAATAACTGTTCCCCCCGATGACGCCATCGGTCTCGCCGGTGCTGCGGGTTTCGACGAGGAACCACATGTGGTGAAGCCAGCTCGCGAAATTGTGCGGTCCGATGGCGGGATGGCGTCCGGTGCCGGCCGCGACACCGCGATAGGTGTCGAGCACTTTCTTCGCCAGTTCGACCCATTGCGCCGCCAACACACAATCGGCATCGGTAAAACCAAGGTAATCCGTCGTGCAGGCGTTGAGCACGGCATTGCGGGCCTCGTAAAGTCCCGTGGCCCGGCTCACCACCACACGCACGTTATACGGCATGGCCGCCGCAACGGTCGGATCGGATTCATCGTCCACCGCGAGAATCACCTCGTCCGGCGCGACCGTTTGTTTCTTTATGCTTTCCAGGCACTCGCCAATAATGTGCTGCGCATTGCGCGCACAGATCGCCAACGTCAATGTCGCCATGGGAGGCAAATCTCCTTTCCCCTATCGTTCATACTCCACGACGGCGGGAAAACGCAAATAAGGCCGTCGAAAACGCCACTGATCCCCTTACATGCCGGCAAGGCCCTGGAAATGGCTGTCTGACGCCGGGATGGTTCAGTTTCGCTCGGGTTTGGCGTCGCGCTGCATGAGCGCGGCAATTGCCCGTCGTGGATCTTCTCCGTGAAAAAGGACGGCGCAGACCCTTTCCGTAATGGGCATTTCGATGCCTTGCCTATTGGCCAGATCGCAGGCGGATTGGGCCGTGCGCACGCCTTCGGCGATCTTCTGCGTTTTTTCCTGTATAGCGGCAAGCATCTCGCCATGGCCAATGCGTTCACCGAGTGCACGGTTGCGCGAGTGCCGGCTGGCGCAGGTCACCACCAGATCACCAAGTCCGCTCAATCCGGCAAAGGTCAAGGGATCGGCGCCCATTGACACTCCCAGTCTTGCCATCTCAGCCAGTCCGCGGGTTATCAGGGCCGCTTTGGCGTTGTCGCCCAATCCAAGTCCATCGCACACGCCGGCGGCAATCGCTATGACGTTCTTCAGCGCGCCACCGAGTTCGACACCCACCAAATCGTTCGATGTATAGACGCGAAACCTATCCGTCATGAAGATTTCCTGCACCCGTGCCGCCGCCGCCTTGTCCCGGCTGGCCGCTACCACGGAGGCAGGCAGACCGCGGCCCACTTCTTCGGCGTGGCTCGGACCGGATAAGACGGCGATTGGGCCTTTTCCGCTGGTTTCGGCGATGATCTCGCTCATTCGCCGAAGGGAGCCGTTTTCAATTCCCTTGGTCACGCTAACCTGTATCGCGCCGGACGGGATGGGATACATTTCGAGCACCGGCCGCATGGCGTGCGATGGGACCGCCAGCACAACCATATCGGCATCGTCCGGTGGTTCGGTTACAACCGCCACCGTTTCCGGTAATACGACATCCGGAAGCAATTCGGGACGCTGCCGGATTTCACGCAAAGACGCCGCAACCTGCGGACGCCGGCACCACAAGGAAACACGGTATCCCTTCAATCCAAGCAAACGTGCCAGCGCCAAGCCCCATGCGCCTGCGCCCAGGATGCAAATACGCATAGTGTTATTCCCGCATAAATGGATATCGCGAACGATACGAATAATGCCTTTTGAACGGTTAAGGCAGGATTGTCAGTTGGCCGCGATTGAGAATCAGCAATTCATCATTCTTGGCCAGCGTTACCGTTTGGCGTTCCGGGTTATACTCGGAAGTGATCCAATCGCCATAGACCACCTCGCCAAGGCCAAGATCCAAAAATGAGATCTTCCCGTCCGGGGGGTAGAGCACAAGGGAAAATCGCGGACCTTTTGATTCTCCGTTGATGATGCCCCGCAGTTCGATTTTGGCTTTATCCAGCGCCGCTTCCGCAGGCTTGCTTGCAGTTGCTTCAGCAGGAACGGTGGATTCAGAAACAGGCTGTTCCGTCGTAAGCGATTCGGCTGTATTTACGGGAATTTCGGGAAGTGTAAAAGAAACGACAGCGGCATCAGCCCCCACATTTCGCGCACGCAGGCTGACCCGGTAATCGCCCGGCTTTAGGGAATGGTGAAACAGGGCCGTTTCCCCGGGAGCGACCTGCCGCACATCATGCGGCTTGAGAAACGGCAGTTCTTCCCATGTCATATCGTTCCGGGCGCGTTCCAAAAAGTAAATGGTAGTATTACGGCCCGTTCCCGGCCCAATCAATACTGGTCGTTTCCCTTTGTTTTTCACGGCGACACTGACATCATACACGTTTTCCGATGGCGCGGTATGATCATTCCAAGTAACGGAAAGTTCCGGACGCGGCCCGCGCAGTCCGGCCCAATCCGTTGAAATACCCAGGATCGCCGTTCCGCAAATACCGCAGGCCACAGGAATAATGATTCGCGCGTTTCGAAACGGCGCCAGCGCCACGGTAGCGGCCGCGATCACACCCAAATCCCCCGCAAGCATCAACAGCATTCCCGGCCGGTATATCCACGGAAGTCCCTGGCGAAAACGCTCGGCCGCGGCGACGGTACTGTATTGCGCTTCATGGATGAATCCCGCCGCCGCCACGGTAACCACAAGCCAGATCGCCGCTAGCGCCACACCCCGTATGAGACGCCACGGAAGAGCCCCTACAAGCGTGACGAACACACCCAGCAATACCGGAATCGTCATGGCCCAATGGGCCGAATGGCCGCGGAACAAGCGTTCCTGATAGGCGCGAATCGGCGACAAATCGTCCACCACCGGAAGAAAAACGCTCAGACCCAGCGCAATGGCCGCCGTCCATGCGATCCAGGAATCCACGTCGCTGCCGGCGCCCGGCGGGACGACCGGACGGGCCATGCGCTGGATAAGCGAACCGTGCGGCGACGGCACGTCCTGCGATGCGCTGGCGATCAAGGCGCGGGCTATGACACTATGAACACTGGCGCAGTCGTTTTGAGCGCGCACCAAATCGCGTTCGAGGGAATTATGCAGCGAAGCATCAATGGTTCCCTCTTTCAATTGCCGCGCAAGCCGGTCACGGGCGGCTTGGATGGTTTGCACATCGCCGGCATAGTCGGCGCTGAGCTGTTCGAGACGTTTACGGCGGAACGTGACTTCCGCATCGGCCCGCGCCTTTTCGGCTTGGGCATGGGCGCGACAATCCGCAAGCACCGAAGCGGACATGGAAGCGCCGGTCCGGAGCCGCTTGGTCTCGTTCAATCGCAGTTCGGCCCGTTCGCGACGCACCAACGCCTCGCGCAAGGCGCTGATATGCTCGTCGAACAAGGAGCGGGAATGGCTCGTTTCGGACGGCAGCACGGGCTGAAAACCGGATTCCGGGATGGCGTCCAGCGAGACATTGGCATATCCGCCTGCCGTATGCGGATCGGTTACCGTCAACCAGCCCCGGATATTTTGCTGCAGGCGTTCCAAGTGATCGCGCCGGTGGCGGAGGCGATCTACCGTATCCCGAAACGCTTCAAGCGATGTCTCGCCAATTCGGAGCGACAAACCCGCCTGAACAATCTTTTCGCTCGTGCTGGAAAGTTCGATGGCCGTTTCCATGAGCCGTTGCCGGAGATGATCATCCAATTCGGCCCGTGCTTCCCGAACGCGTGCGATATAGTTATTCAGGGCCGCCGGATCATCTCCGGCGAGAATCCCGCTCTCGCCGGCTTTCATGGCGGCCGCCTGGCTTTGCAGTTTGTGCGACAGGCTGCACAAAACCCGCAACGGTTCGAGAATATCGAGAATGGCCGAACTCACAAGATCCGAACGATCGCCCAGTTCGACGCCTTCTGATTCGTCGGGTGGCGCGGCTTTCGGAGATGCGCCGGGACGATTGCGGGAAGGCTTGCGAAGAAACTCAGGGCGATCCTTGAGATAAACTTCCGACGTACCGGGCGCCAGTTCGCCCCGGGTAGGGATGCGAATGCGCTGGCGGCAGGCGACACATTTCCCCGGCAGTCCGAACATGGATTCGGACACCTTCATTTTCTGTCCGCAGATGCAATATATACGTAGTTCAGCAGGCCTGTCAGCGCTCATGATTGCTTTCCCGTTATAAAGCCTTGCTTATGCGCGTGATACAAAACATCCGGCCACCCGGCCGTCTCCTCGTCAAAACAAGTATACCTTCCCCGAACCCGAAATGTCATCTTATCGGTTCGATATTGTTACCGCCCCGATTGCGACAGACGCACTCGGATAAATGGCCATTCTTACGATGAGGCACTTGCGAAATTGGCCACCGTATAGTGATTCATGGCCGGCAGCCATTTGAAATATGCGAAAAACAGACACAGACACGCTTTTCATAAGGCCAAAAAGCGAATATCTCCCGGTTTTTGGCCGATCGCGTCATTTCACCTTTGCCCCACAATCACTGGCCTTTGCATCGTCCATAAAGTGCCCGTATAATCCGGCGCATGGGTTGCGCGGCGCAATATCCGGAGGAGTGGTTAGCCAATGCGTAACAGGCTTGGACTGATGGGCTTTATTGTTTTATTCGCGGCGATGCAAGCATGTATCGCCGGCAGAAGTCATGCGCTGGAAGCCGGTGCGGCGAAAGCGGATATCACACCGCCGATCGGCACGCCGCTAAATGGGTACGGCAGCCGGATGGGACGGGGCGCGACATCGGTCCACGACCCGTTGTGGGCCCGGTGCCTGTATTTGAACGACGGGGAAACGTCGCTTTTTCTGATCAACGCGGACTTGTGCATTATCAACCGCGAGTTGCGCGAACGTGTGCTCGAACTGGCGCCCCAGGAAGTCAAGCCCGAAAACATCATTCTGACCGCCACGCACACGCACAGCGGCACGGGCGCGATGGTCAAGCAACTGGTGTTTCGATCGGTCTCGGGCCGTTTCATACCGGAAGTGCTCGAACAGACAGCGCAGGGTTTCGCAACGGCCATGCGTGAAGCCTACGCGGGCCGTAAACGCGCGGCAATCGGATTCGGGACGGGCAATCAGCAGGATTTCACGTCGAACCGGCGCGAAAACGGCGGCCCGATCGATCCGCAAATCGGCGTAATACGCGTGGACGACGCCGACGGCAGCCCCATTGCCATCGTCACCAATCTGGCGGCGCATCCGACGACTGTCCATGATGACGATCTATATGCGATTTCCGCGGAGTTCCCAGGCTATTACTACGAAACCCTGGAGAAACTCGCCGGTGGCCATTGCGTGGCGATGTTTCTCAACGGAGCAGAAGGCAACCAGCGGCCCACGAATCCGGAAAACAAAAGCCATTGGGGCCGGGTTGAATCCCTGGGACGTATTCTGGGGGAGCGGGTGAAAGCCATCGCCGACACGATTACCTGCGGCGATCACAAACTGCACCTTGCCTGTTCAACGCCCGACATGCCTTTGTCGCTGGCCTCAACGCTGGTGTTTCCATCTACGATCCTGCATGCGCTTGAAATTGGCGATCTGTTGATGACGTTTTTGCCGGGCGAACCGTGCGTGGAAATAGGCCTCGAACTGCGCAAGCGGGCGTTGGCGCGCGGATATGCCGCTCAGTTTACCGTCGGCTTGAGCAACGATCACCTCATGTATTTCGTGCCGCCGGAATACTACGGGCGGCTGTATTACGAAACGGCGAGCAATTTCTACGGGCCGGGTATGATGGAGTGGTTTTGCCTGGAATTCTCGAAACTGATGACGAAGGGAGAACCAGAGCCCGACCGGCCCATTCCCGGACCGTCGATTCTGACCGAGGTGTCTGGCGGCGTGCATTGCACGGTGTCGGGCGATGCCTATTCGATGGGCTACCAGCGCGGCGCGGCATTCAAGGACGAAATCGGCGATCGGTATCGTACGCGGATTGTCGTTCCGATGGAGGAAGGCCATTTCAAACCCCGGTCGGATGTCTGGAAATACCTGCAAGCGGCGCACTTGGATGTTTCGCCCCTGTTGTTGTTTGCAATGGCCATGGGCGTGCGTCCGTTGCTGCAGGGACTTTCGATGGACACACTCGAAGAATTGCGGGGCATGGCGGACGCCGCCGGTTTGCCGTTCGATGCGCTATGGATGCTCCAATGCGCTTCCATTATCGGGGCCCAGCCCACGGCCGACGGATTTTACCGTGCGCCGCTATGCACGATGTTTGCGGCCATAGGCGAACGCGCGGGAGCCAGCGAATTGCTTGTCGCGCGTAATCTCGATTGGGACGATCCTGAAACAGCCGTCATCGTCGAAGCGAAACCGGCGTCGGGCCACGCCTTTGTCCAGATCGGTTTTCCGTGGAACGCGGGTGTGTTTACCGGCATGAACGAGGCCGGGTTGGTCCTGTGCGCCGAGCGCGTCGAATCGCTGGGTATTCCCACGATAGATGCGGCGCCGGTTGAATTCGTTCTGCGAGAAATCCTTCAAAAAGAAGAAAATTTGTCGGCGGCCGTATCGCGTTTGCAGGGTTATGCCACGTTGCGGGGATACCATGTACTGGCCGCCGGATTCGATATGAAATCCCCTCCGCCCGAAGAAAACGAAAAAGAGGCAAAAGGCCGCACGCGCAAACGTACTTCGCTCCGGATCCCGGCCCAAAAAACCGGGGATGCCTGCGTGATTGAATTCGGTGCGCGTGTAAATGTTCGCCGTCCCGACAAAGGGATACTCCTCGGCGTGGATCCGGCATCGGCCCCGGAGGAAAACGATCGGATTCGCTATGGCCGTGTGGCGGAATTGATTGCCGGTGAGCACATCGTAGGCGCCGGAAAGATGAAAACGATTCTGGGGGATCATGAGACCGGAAAACCGGATCCGGCGTGCATATGGAACCGAAACACCCGGCAGAGCGTGGTGTTCGATCCCGCCGCGGGCATTGTCCACGTGGCTTTTCCAGGCGATGACGGCGCGCCCGGCGACTATACAACTGTTTCGGTGAAAGGGGGTGACCGATGAGCGAGACGGTTCGCAGTTTTACCGGTTCCGACATGGCCCCTCGCATTCGCGGAACCCGCGCGCGCCGTGGAATGAAGCGCAACATTGCACTGGGCATCGTGCTGGTTTTTGTGCTTTACGGTTGCTGGGCGACACGCGACAGCGCGCCGATGGAACGGTTCATTCCGGAGAAGCAATCGTATCACGTGTTTGCGAACGACATCCAAGCCAAGCGCGAGGCAATTGCCTCTTCGGCCTTGTGGAAAATTCTCCCGCCCGATCTAGGCGGCGACAAATTGGCCGCTCGCATCGGCCAGGACGCCGGTATGCCGGATTGGATTTTGCGCAACCTTATCCCGAACGTCGTTTACCTATCCGGTCGCGATACCGCGAACTGGTCCGATGTGCTTGTGGTCAGCCGGATGACGCGTATCGGCTGCATGTTGAACAAGTGCCGGCGATTTGTTCCCGGCATTGATGAAGATTACGCGGGCGGGTTGCGGATGGCGCATGTAACAGACGCCGGCCTGCACTTTGCCGTGCGCGGCCGGACATTGCTGGCCAGCATGTCCCGCGACGCACTGATCCGCGCGCTTACCCTGCGGCCCGATGAGGCGCTGAAGAAGAACGTGCTGGCGTCGAAGGCCAAGGGCGACGATGCGGGCGATATACAGGGCGCCGTAACGCTCACCGGCGCCGATTCGCTGGGAAATGTCCTGCAAGGCGTCAGTTTCGTGCTGCGCGTCGAAAAGACGCGCGCGCGAATCAAATGCCGCGCCGCATTGTCGGAATCATGGAAGGAACGCCTTGGATTGGCGATCGGATCGGCCGAACCGGTCGAATTGATCGCACCGCCCGAAGGCGCTCTCCAATTGTCGCTCAATCTGGGCCCCCCGATCGGGCAATGCGGGGCGGCTGTACTGGCGGCATTGGGTCTGCGTGACGAATTCGACGGGTATTGGTCCCAATGCCATAAGGCGGCGCCTGCTCTGGCGCAGGTGAGCGAGGCTTTGCTTGGACAACTCGGCCCCGGTGTGCGGCTGGCCTGGCAAGGCATGGATTTGAATGAAATGGTTCCCGTGCCCAAACTCTTGTTTGCGATGGACGCTTCCCCGGACGCCCTCACAAGCACATACGCCAGTCTGCCGCCATTTCCGCCGCCCGTCCCCGGCGACATGATTCCCCACTATAATCCGGAAAAGCGGATTGTCAATCTGTCGCTCATCGGCGGGCCGTCCATGGAGCCTGCCGCGGCCATGGCCGGTTCAACGCTGATCCTGAGCAATTGCCGTCCCATCATCGAAAACCTCATTGAAAATCCTCCCAAGGAAGACAAACTGCCGCAGAAGGGCAATGTCTACGTCCGTCTTGCGCCGCGATCCGCCGTTGAGTCCATAGCGGATCTCGCCCAACTCCTTGCGGAGAATTACCTGCTCAAGGACCTTTCTCCGAAACAAGTCCGGCAATTCTTCGACCCTTGGCTTGCTAACCTGGCCAAGATCCGCGAAGTTAGCGCCAGCGTGGCCATTCAAAGCGGCGAAATAACGCTCGATCTTGTCGCCAACACAAAAGAAGGCCCATAGAAAACCGCGGAATAAGCGTGGTTGCGTATCGGATCAAAACGTTGGCGCCGAGTCTGTCTTCACGGATGAAAGGGCTGAATCTCGACGAAATTGAAGGCGGTTTGCCCGCCGACAGGGCCGCCGGGTTCTGCATCGGAAGCCCAGTCGGAAATGACGATTCGCGCCGTGCGCGATTTGGCTCTAAAGACAAGACGATGGTAACTCATGTGTGCGGGATGATTCGCGTCGTAGGGTCCCGCCTTATGCGAGTAACAACTCGGAAAGACGAATTGGAACCCGTATTCGGGAAAGTTTTCAGCCCCGTCAACCGAAATGGCCAAGACCGTTTTTTCCTCGAATTCGAGGCGCTGTAAGTCGGCTGACAGCAACTTGACCGAGTAAAGACGACCGGGTTTGAGTCCGCGCAGAGTCTGGCCGATACGGTTTGGTTGTGAGGCGGACCGTCGCATGGCGCAGAAACGATCGCCTTGCCGCGTTTCCGGGTAGCGGCCCTGCAGCCAACTGAACCCTTTCATCTCGCCGGCCTCGATGCTTCCCGGTTCGGCCGGTTGAACGTCCCAGCCATCGAGGCCGTTCTCGAAATCGGGATTGGCGATATGGACCAGGCGATACGGATCCGTGTTGTAGCGCGCGCGCTTGCCCTCGATGCAGTAGTGCCGGAACAGTTCCTGCGCATAACGCAGCGATTCCTCGTCCGCGTAATCGGCCATGTATTCCATGATTCCGTAGATGCCGGCGCACGCGGGATCCGTGGCGAGACGATGGAACTGGATGTCCATGAAGACGTGATAGTCCACGCCCGGATCACGGTTCAGCGATTCCGGCGGCGCGGAGAGGTAGCCCAAACAGACGATCAGTTTTTTTGCGATGTCCGGCATGGCGGCCTGCCATTGGGCAAGGGGCTTGGCGAAATCGCCGTCGAACTGCTGTATGGCCTTTTCTTCCGAAGGCAGTTCGCGCATGTACTGTTCCCATACGAAGCGATAACCCCAGTCGTCCAAGGCTCTTGCGAATGCGAGGCTGGCTTCTTTTTCGTGCAGCGCGCCGCACCATGCGTAAAAGGTCCGCCCGGCGAACGCGGGATTTTCGTGCAGCCGCCTGACCGCCTCGGTCCATGGTCCGTAATGCATCAAATCCGATCCGCAGAACTCGTCCACGATCAAACCGCTGTACCCCGGCGCCGTCACGCCCGGATTTTTGGACCATGGAGCGTATACTTCTTCAACGGTGGGCGGTTCCGGTTTGCCCAGACCGGGCAAGCCCGCGTTCGAGATCCAACGGCGGCCTTCGCGCGTCCATTGATTGAACTCGTCCGGGGCGACTGCCGATCGCGTAACCAGTACGTTGATATCCGGCAGGACGTGCCGCTCCATGAAGGGCCAGTCGTATGGGCCGTAGCTGGCGATGTGCGGCTTCGTCGGATAATAGCAATACATGATCTCCGGCACGGCGCGGATATCGAGGCGGAGGCCGCGGCCCTGCTTCACACGCAGCGCATGCGGTCCCGCCGAAAGATATCGCATCGCTTCCTGTGCGCCGGTTTTCGGATGGGAACGCCACAGGATCGGATCGCTATCCTTGTCGAGAAAGGCCAATGGCGCCGGGTGAGGCGGTTTCGGTTTAGCGAAGGAAATGAATACCCATCCCTCGCGAGGATTCACGAATTCGATAGCGGTATCACCGAAAGGCACGGAGCCGGGCGGAACAAGTTGTATGACGAAATTGTTGAGCGTTCGGTTTCCAAACGTTTGCGCTTCAACCATGCTGCCCCATAAAAAAACGGCCAAACACGTTATCACGGCCCAGATCCATCCCGACGGTGTCATCGTCCGTCCTCCCGCATGTAGTGACAAGGCCAATCGTAGCATATTCACATCGGGAAAATTGAACCTCAGCCGTTTGACTCATTTCACGCGGCTATGCTAAGGTGTCGGTGCTTGATGGCGATGACGATTTTGCCCGCGCTAGACGGGGAACTAGCGGTGCCCTGCACTCGCAATCCGCTTTAGCGAGGTCGAATTCCCGCCCGAGGGCGTCTTGTTCTTTAGCCAGGTGCGAAGCACGTGGTGTTGACGGTTGGGTCCTGCTCAACGTGATGCCGCCAAACCCGGTCAGGTCCTGACGGAAGCAGCCGTAGGAGGATGTTCACGTGTGCTGCAGGAGCGCCTGGCCCGAGCCGGCGGCTTCGTGGCCGTTCTGGGCAAGCGTTCGACGGCGGGTGCGCGGGTTATTTTTACGTTTGGGAGATGGGATCCAAGAGATAGAATGAGTACTCGCCGGGTCAGTTGAACTCCTCGCGCCCGGTATGGCAAAACCCGATTCTGGATTATTCGTATTTATTCTAACGACTAACACCCAACTCCCTGATTCTATAACGGAGGCTCCATGTCGGGCGGACATTATGTCGTCTTCGCGCGGAAGTGGCGGCCGCAGACGTTTGATGATGTCGTCGGCCAGGAACACATCACGCGCACAATTCAGAATGCCATTGCAACCGGGCGCATCCCGCATGCGTTTCTTTTTATCGGTTCGAGGGGCGTCGGAAAGACCACCACGGCCCGCATTATCGCCAAGGCGTTGAACTGCCTGTCGTCGGACGGCCCGACCGTCCAGCCGTGCATGACCTGCGACAATTGCCGATCCATCTCCGACGGCAACAACATGGACGTCATCGAGATTGACGCCGCCTCGAACAATGGCGTGGACGATATCCGCGAAATACGCGAGAACGTAAGGCTCGTTCCGTCGCGTTCACGTTACAAGGTTTACATCATAGACGAGGTGCATCAGTTATCCTCGGGCGCTTTCAACGCACTGCTCAAGACCCTTGAAGAACCGCCGGCGCACGCAATCTTCATCCTGGCGACCACCGAGGCGCACAAAGTCCCTGCAACGATTATCAGCCGTTGCCAGCGTTTCGATTTCCGCCGTGTGGCGCTTCCGCAGATTTGCGCACTCCTTCGGAGCATTTTGGACAAGGAAGGCGTCAAATGTACCGACGAGGCGCTTCAGGCCATCGCCCGCGCCGCCGAAGGCGGCGTCCGGGACGCCGAAAGTATTCTCGATCAGCTGGTTTCCTACTGTAGCGGCGAAATCACCTTCAAGGACGTCTTTGACGTTCTCGGCCTCGTGGACTGGCAAGTCATGCACGATTTGTGCGATGCGATCGTCGCCAAGGATATCGGCCGACAGTTGGAATTGATCGAAAACATCGTGTTCGCGGGCAAGGACTTGACTCAGTTTGTCCAAGACATCCTGCGTTACTTCCGGAATCTGCTCGTTTGCAAGGCGGGCGGCGCAAAAATTCTTCTCGCACTGCCGGATAGCGAAGTGGCCGCGATGCAAACACGGGCGGAACAGTTCACGCTGACCCATCTAATCCGCCTTGTTGAACAGTTCGCGGAACTCACGAAAGGATTCGATTCCCAATTGGCGCAACGCATCGCGCTCGAAACCTTGTTGATCCGCTTGTCGAAACGCGCCGTCGAAATCAGCGTGGACACCGTTCTTGAAAAAGTCATGATGCTCGGCGAAAGCGCCGTCATGGCGGATACGCCGGTTTCGTCCAATCCGGCCGCCGCGTACACGCAGGAAGCGCCTGTTGCCTATAAGTCCGGCGCACCGTCCCCTGCCAAACGTATCCATGTTGATACAAACAACCTCGAAGCCGCATGGGCCGTTATCTTTGAAAAAGTCACCGAAGATCAACTGGCCCTCCGCTTCCATTTGACGAATGCCAAGCCTGCCGCTGTGGAAGGCGGCGTTCTCGTCCTGCGTTTTCCGGCCCAATCCGCACAAGCCCGCGTCTCCCTTGACAAGCCCGAACATCGCCGCCGTATTGAGGATATCTTGGCGGCGATTACGGACAACTTGACCACATTTCGATGCGAAATTACCGAAGGCGAACCTGCCCCTGAACTCGCTCCCCCCACGGAACGCATCCCACACGGTGCGCGTGTCTCTTCGGATGATGCCCGTGCGGCCCTCAAGGATCCACACGTGGCCTCCGTCGTGGATACGTTCAAAGGCGAAATCACCGCCGTCAATCCGCCCCGCCACCACGAATAAAAATCTAGGTAAAGTCCAGCCGGTGAATTTCACGGGGCATTACTGTGCTATAATCGCGGCGTGGATTGACGGCGGGATACACACAACCGAAGCGGTCCATACATAAGGTAACAGCCGAGGGTGTGATTTCTTTGTTCCACCTAACACGCCAGGCGCGTGGAAAGTGTAAACGCAAAGAAACCAACGAATAGGATCTGGGACGATGAGCGATATTTATGTGCGCAGACGAGGCAGACGTCCATCGGGCATGTTGCTGATTACTTTTATGCTCGGCGTTGCGGTCGGTTTTTCATCGGCATATGTATTGATGGCCGTCAAATCCGGCGATACTCCGGAAGCGACTCCGGCCACGCTTGCCCAAAAGCCGGAACCGGTCCCGGCGCCTGAGTCCACACAGGAAGTAGCCGCCAACACGCCGGCACAAGCCGTCGAACCGCCGCCGCCTGCGCCAAAAGAAGCGGAACCGGTAACCGCGAAAACGGTTCCCGGACCTGATGACTTGTGGCCGGGCGGTTTCCTGTTTATCGCCATCGAAGGAACGGCGCTGGATGACGCGACGAAGGCCTTGCTGAAGGAAATCCATCCGGCAGGGATAGTTCTGCGCGCATCGAATATGATTGACGGATCGCAGACTTCTTCCCTGGTTGCCGATATCAAGCGTGAAACCGGTTTTGGCGACACCATGGCCGATTTGCCCTTGATAGCCGTCGAGCAAGAAGGGGGAAACCTCAATCCGCTCAAAATGGATCCAGCGCCGACCGCGGCGGAATTAGGTAAAAACAAGGATCTCAAAGGCGCGCGCGAGTATGGAAAGGCCTGCGCCGCAGCCGCTCTTTCACGCGGCATCGGCGTGCTGCTTTCGCCGGTGCTCGACGTGGCGCCCATCGAAATCGCCCCTTCCGCGGCGGACGCCCGCACCTATGGCACGGATCAGGAGCAGGTGGCTTTGCTGGGTCTTGCATTTGCCGACGGCATTTCAGCCGGCGGCGCGATACCCGTGGCCAAGATCTATCCGGGCGCCGGCGCGATGCGCAAGATTGACAACGAAGAACGACTCATCCTCGAATTTGAAGTGTCCCGCCTGGCCGAACTCATGTATCCATTTGACGAGGCGGCCCGGCAGGGGATTGCCGGTATTCTGGCCGGTCATGCCGCTGTTCCGGCGCTGGACGAACAGTTTCCCAAGCGTCCTGCATCCATTTCCCCGGTGTTGGTGCGCAAGGTATTGCGCGATCACTGGAATTTTCCGAATGTAATCCTCGCGGACAACATGGCTTCGGCCTTCATCGAACGATCGCGGCCCGCCGAAAGGGCCGTTGTTGAAGCGCTCATGGCCGGCTGTGACGCCGCCCTGTTTCTCGATGCGCGTCCCGACCGTGTTCGCGCGGCGGCCAATGCCATTCTCGAAGCCATCGAGGCCAACACGCTATCCCGTGATGAACTCGCCAAAAGCCGCAATCGGCTTCGCCAATGGCAGGATCGCCTTCGAACAACCGAAATTCCGGCGGCCCCTCCGCCCGCCCAAGCGGCCCCGGTTTACGCGGTTCCTGAAATGCCTTTGGAGTCCAAGGACACGTCCGTTGCGCCAAGCGGCGAAAAAATCAGCCACGTTGTCGAAAAGGGCGAAACCCTCGAAAAAATTGCGCGGCGCTATGGCGTTAAAACCAAGGATCTGGCGGCATGGAACAATCTCAACGGCAACGTGATCAAAGCGGGGCAGAAATTGGCCATTTACAAAGGAGAAGCCCCGTCCCTTCCACCGCCGGTGGCGGATGCCGCACCGGCGGAAGAAACCATTGAACATTTGGTGCTGCCGGGCCAGACGCTGCAAAAAATTGCCGTGCAATATGGCACTACGGTCAAGAAACTGCTTGAACTGAACAGGATGGACAAAAACGATCCATTGTTGGCCGATAAAACGATTCGGGTGCCAAAGCCCAAGGAATGAAAGGAGATCGTCGGCATGTTTGTGTTTGCCCCTCTTTCAAGCGAACAAATTCAACGAGTTCAGGAATTCGAGCGGACCGAAGGCATCCGCCTGCTTGCCCTAAAGGAAGTCCAAGTCGAACCAGAACTCCTTCCGGCAGATAAACTTATGGCGCTCAATGACTTGGAGAAGAGCCTCGGCGTTTGCCTGCTCGCCGTGCGGTGAATGGCTTGTGGATTGATGGTATACTAACATCAGATTGGTTGATACAGGACCACCGTAGGAAAATGGACAGGCCGGTATGGGACATTGAGCGGAGGTTGCCGTTATGGGACTTGAAATCAACTCGCTGAACCCCGCATTGGGTACTCAACGCATTCTGGCGGATGCGGCCGCGAAGATGCAGCGCAAGCAGGCACAACTGGCCGGCGGCCTGCGGATTACCGGTGCAAAGGACGACGCCGCGGGTCTTGCCATCGCCGAAACCTTCCGTTCGCGAATACTTCAATACACGCAAGAAGCCAACAATCTGCAAACAGGGATCAATGTCGTTCAAACCGCCGATGCGGCCCTCGGAACGCAGCAGGAAGCCCTTGGACGTATTCGCGAACTGGCCTTGCAGGCCGCCAACGGCACATTGACCGAAGATCAGCGCAACGCCCTCAACCAAGAAGCGCAAGCCCTGCTTGGGCAAATCGAGGACACCGCACGAAACACCGAATTCAACGGAACCCGGTTGCTTGATGGTTCATCGGGAACGATTGCCGTTGGAACAGAAGGCGGCGAACAAATCGTCATTAATGCCAGTACGACGAACGCATTAGGACTGAACGGCCTCGATCTTTCGACTCAGGCCGGCGCGGCCACCGCACTCGAACGGATCGACAACGCGGCTACTGTGCTCGACCGAAACCGAGCCGGTCTCGGTGCGCAGCAAAATCGTTTCGAACAAGCCATCGCCGTCCGCGGCACAGCCACACAAAACATGCAGGCTTCCGAGTCACTCATTCGCGATCTGGACATTGCCAGCGCGGTCATCGAACAAACGCGCAACCAGATGCGCCTCATGCAAGGCGTCTTCGCCCAAGTCCAGGGCAACATCCTCCCGCAAGCCGCCGCCCAGCTACTCGGCGCCCGGTAACGGCAATTCGGCAATCCCGTAGAGCGTCCGAAACCACGTGACGAAGGCAATAGCGGCCTCGCTGTCGTGAGCGAAATACTTCTCCTTGATCGCGACACCGTAGCGGAGTCCTGGTTCTTTCTGCCATGCAAGCCACGTATGCAACTCCGCTTTGACAGCATCCGAATCCGAGAACGCCGCGCCAAGCTTCTTAGCCTGCTGGGTAGCATTCCGTGCATGCGGACGAAGCGCGTCGTCTTCGCCAACGAGGGTGTCGAGGAAATGTTCGATCGCGCCTCGGTCTGAGTTGTCCGGCATCAACCAAACGCCGGTACGCGCTCCTGCGTTGCCCAATCGTCCGATGAAACCAGCGGTTGGCGGAACGTCTGGCGTCGGAATGCAGACTCTCGCCAGTCTATCGCGCACGGCGCGCCACCTGCTCTCCAGCGAATTGTCCGCATCCAAGACAAAGCCCACCGGACGCGAGCCCGCCAGTTCGATAGCATCGACCATGGAATCCAGCAGGGCAGGAGCGCCACCAACCGGATTGATGTCGACAATCCCTGGCGATTTCCCGGCCAGACCGCACGCGATATTGTGGCGCAAGAGCAGGTGAAGAATCGTGTGTTGGTCTTCTGGACCTTCGACGTGGAGCGTGGGTGCACCAATCGTAGCGGTCATCACCGGACCTCGATACCGTTGGCAAACGTCCGGACTATCCTTTCCGCGTCGCAAGCCACCGAGTGATCTCGCGATCGGTCGATCTTGTGCAACGAGACTTGCTCACCCAATTCCGGATGGTTCTCGCACAGCCACGCGAGACCGCGTATACAATCGTAGCTGTGCGTCGTTGCGAAGACGTTGACATCGAGATCGATAGCGGTCTTCACAACCATCCGCCAGACATTACCCATCACCGAGTAATGAAGCCCTGTGTCTATTTCATCCAGCAAGAGTATTCCCCCTCGACACCAACTGAGTGCCAAGGCAAGCGCCAGAAGCCTATAAACGCCCTCGCCCAAACTTCCGAGCGGCACACGACGTTTCTCGCCCTCGAGTGCCACGACAATGCCAGTTCTGGGACTATTCGAACGATCTGTGTTGCCTGCGAGAAACGCAATATCCTGCAACCGCGGTTCCAGAACACGCATTGCACTTCGAACCTCGCCATCGCGTCGCGAAACCAGCACATCATCCCATAGTCTAGCGAGTTCCGATGGAAAAAACATGTCGGATCCGGCGAAAAGAGAGCGAATGGATTTCTTTCGTCGAAACCTGGGAGATGTGGTATTGCCGTTCATAGTCAAGACTTTGCCCCCTGGAATTATCCAGAAGTCCGCATCTTCAACACCAAGACGTTCGACATACAGGGCCAGCTTTATACCAATGACAACGGCATCCTCTTCCTTGGTTCCCGGCGCATCAACCGGGTGATTCTCTTCATCGAGCGCGGCAACCGATAGACGAAGAACACCAAGACAATCATCGCCGGCGATTTCAAGATATTTTCCTGCCTCAAATGAATGACCTCCAAACAGATGGGAAGCAAAAGAGGATACGGGAAGTGAGGCTGATTGACTATTGCCGTTTCCACCGGGTGCAAATTCTCCGCGCTGTGCTGCAATACTGAGGATTGCACCCGCCTCGCTATCCGCGGCAAGTAAACGGATGGCTTCTAACAGCGACGTCTTTCCGCAGTTGTTCTCGCCGACGAAGAGGTTGACACGCGCGAGATTGTCAGCGAGTACTCTTTGAACGAACGGAAATTTGTCAATTTCAACGAGGTCAACATTTTGCCTAACTCCCACGAAGTCGTTGGGATTTCACGATTCTTAAAGACGATACAATCTTATGCTATCATGACACTACACCGCCGTCAACAGAGGCATTTGCGAAAAGACAAGATCGAGCGAAAAACAGGGACAGTCCATCATGAGGCGTTGCCTCACCCGTTAACGATGAAAATGGCCAGAGCGGTCATCAGACAGCGTTCTACGAATTATACTATGTCATTATTATTCAGCTACTTACGACTCTATTTTCAAGGCAGAAGAGGGGACGCCGTCGGCGTAGCAGCTTCATCAAGACTTGCCACAAAGAACACAAGGAACTCAAAAGAATCGAGCAAATGGACGTTAAACGGAGTGTCTTCTGTGAGATCTTGTGAATAAATTTAAGACGGGCGTCATTGTAGGTCTGAAATTGTTTCGGACCGGCCAAGAGAGGTGATCCGAAACTATTTCGGACCTACTATAGCCCCAGATTTGGATTGGTTCACGGACTCTGAGATCTTTGCGATCTATGTGGTTTGAATGCGTAAACAGCGACAATTTGTTGTCGCTGTGCGGACGGTAAGGACCAACATCGCCAAACGCCATTCAGTCTCGGACGTTCAGCCTTCAACCTCATGCTTCCCCTTTCCCAAGCGATCGTAAAAACGCGTCTATGTCAATAGTTTCCCCGCCGCCTTGTTCCGGATGGAAACGCAGGGGATTTCGGATAAATGCCCGCTGGCATGACGGACACAAGTCCAACTGCAAATGCTTGTAAACCGATTCTTCGATCTCCTGAATGGGACGGTGCTTCAGCCGATCAATAAGCGCCAGCATTTCCGCGCGATGATCGCGCACGAGATCCGCCAAACCTATCTCAAGCGTGTCATAGGCCGCCTTCACATCCACCTCGACCCTGTACCGAAGCGCATCCTTCGGGATTTCCCTGCCGCATCCATCGCACCGGTACGTCACCATGGTTTTTCTCCTGGCCGCTTTCCCAATCCGAAGCATGACGGACCAATAGGCGGAAATCAAGACTACTTACACACTTACAATTTGTTCAAATCGGGTGTCCTCCGTAAAAAATGGGTTTTGTTGACGAAGTGGACAAAAAAACCAATCTTACGGGCAAAGTCCGCTTTGTCCACAAGGTCCACGAGGTCCAGAAGTTAGGCCCTTATCGCTCGCACATCGACAACAAATTGTCGATGTTTGTAACATGTTGATGTCGAGTGCATTTCGGCTACGTCAAAGACGTCCCCTCTTCTGGGCACAACCAATTGAAGTACAATGATTTGTCGAGTGCGGATACCGCGGAGTTCTTGCCTCGATTACGATGACGATGACGATGACGAACACGAGCACGAAAAGAGACTGGGTTGTGGGCAGCGCCCACGTTGGAACATAGAACCCGATCTTGACTACCGAATCTAATATCATGCGCGTCACACCTTAAATTTGCGCGCAAGGGCGCCTGTATGCTAGGCTTACTTTCCATTGCGAAAAAATTCCCCGCAACTGCATGGTATAAACTGCGCCGGTGCGTCTTGCGGGATGGGAAAGGAGACAGTGGTGAAAAAGGATATTCATCCCGACTATGGCGTGGCGCGAGTTACGTGCGCGTGCGGCAATACGTTTGAAACCCGTTCGACGAAAAAGACCATCAATGTGGAAATTTGCTCGTCCTGCCACCCCTTCTTCACGGGCAAGCAGAAGTTCGTGGACAGTGAAGGCCGCGTCGAACGTTTCCAGAAAAAGTACGCCAAGAAAAGCTGATATTGCATGGAGCAAGTCATGCACGACAAGCTCCTCGCGGTCGCCGGGGAGTTTGATCGCCTTTCGCGCGAAATGGCCACACAGGAAGTGGCCTCCAATCCCGATGCCTACCGCCGCCATGCCAAGGCCCAGGCGGAAATCCAGGAACTGGTGGCATGTTTCCGCCATTACCAGTTGAATGCAGCGCGTCTCGAAGAGGCGGAACAAGTCCTGCGGGAAGAAACCGATCCCGAAATCCGTGAATTGGCCGATGAAGAAAAACGCGATCTGACGCGCACCCTCGAAGACCTTGAAGCGCAACTCAAGGTTCTGCTACTCCCCAAGGATCCGCTCGACGAAAAAAATACCATCGTCGAAATTCGCGCGGGCACGGGCGGCGAAGAAGCCGCTCTGTTCGCGGCGGATCTCTTTCGCATGTACAGCCGGTTTGCGGAACGTAAGGGATGGCGTCTTGAAGTCATGAACACCAATGCCACCGGCCTCGGTGGTTTCAAGGAAATCACCTTCAAGGTTTCCGGCGACAATGTCTACAGCCAGCTCAAATTCGAGGGCGGCGGCCACCGTGTCCAGCGCGTCCCAGAAACCGAAGCGCAAGGCCGCATCCATACCTCGGCCGTCACAGTAGCCGTGTTACCCGAAGCAGAAGACGTGGAAGTTTCCATCGATCCGAATGATCTCCAAGTGGATGTCTACCGTTCTTCGGGACCGGGCGGGCAAAGCGTAAATACAACCGATTCCGCCGTCCGCGTCACCCACAAGCCGTCCGGCCTTGTCGTTACGTGCCAGGACGAAAAATCCCAGCACAAGAACAAGGCCAAGGCGATCGCGATCCTGCGCGCACGCCTCCTTGCGCACAAAATCGAAGAAGAAAATGCAGCCCGTTCCGCCGATCGGCGCAATCAAGTCGGCAGCGGCGATCGCAGCGGCAAGATTCGCACCTACAATTTTCCCCAGAACCGTCTCACCGATCACCGTATCAATCTCACGCTTCACCGCCTCGAAAGCATTCTCGAAGGCGACTTGCAAGACGTAATTGACGCGCTGATTGCCGCCGATCGGGCGAGGCGTCTCGCCGAAACGTGATGGAAAACACCCGGCAAATCACGCTGGCCCAACGCCTGGCCGCCGCTGCGGAACGCCTGGCCAACATATCCGATACACCCCGCCTCGATGCCGAGATCCTTCTTGCGCACGCGCTGGGCATTACTCGTTCCGCATTGCTGTCGCGTTTGCGCGATCACGCGGACGCCCCGTCGTTTGACGCTATCGTCGAACGCCGGGCCAATGCCGAACCAATCGCTTATATTTTGGGCGAATGGGAATTCTTCTCGCTGCCGTTTGCAATCCGTCCGCCATTACTTGTGCCGCGCCCGGAAACCGAACATCTGGTTGAAACCGTGCTGGCGCATATTGGCACGAATCATACTTGCGTACTCGATCTCGGAACGGGAACCGGCTGCATCGCCGTATCCATTGCCGTCAACGCGCCGAAGGCTTCCGTCATTGCCACTGACATCCGCCCTGAAGCCATTGAAACCGCCCAAAACAATGCGCGGCGCCACGGTGTTCATAACCGTGTAACGCTTCGACAGGGGGATCTGTTTGCAGCGATCGACAAAAATGACGGCCCATTTGATATTATCTGTTCGAATCCCCCCTATGTCGAGGACTCGGCATGGGACACCCTCTCGCCCGTTATCCGTTTTCATGAGGATCGCGGCGCGGTATGTGGGGGGCCGACGGGACTTGACGTTACGGCTCGGATCATACGGGATGCTCATCGGCATCTCCGTCCCGGCGGATTGCTGGCCTTGGAGATGGACGACCTTCAGCGCGGCGCAATCGCAGCGTTGCTCGAAGCGGCCGGTTATCATGAAATTGACTTTACACGCGACCTTGCCGGACTCAATCGGGTCGCTTCCGCCCGTGCATAAGGGCCTTGCGCTGAAAGTCTCCCGCCCGTTCACTTCCGTTTTCAGTCGTCGTGCATCGGCGTCATCTCAGACCGCCGGATCTGTCGCGGATGTCGCCGATTCACCCCAATTTCAATCCAGGGAAATGGTTTATCCCACTCATCAATTACGCCCATTTGTCCCCGGCGTATCCTTCCGCTACACTACCGCGCAATATCGGCAAAGGAGAGAACGATGGACAAGCACGTGGCATTTGCAGTAGCGGCGCATCCCGACGACATCGAATTCATGATGGCGGGCACACTGCTGTTGTTAGGAGAAGCCGGCTACGAACTGCATACGATGAACATCTGCAACGGCAGTTGCGGCACGGCCGTTGAGGATCGCGATGCCATCGTGGCGCGCCGTACGCAGGAAGCCCGCGAGGCCGCGCGTACGTTGGGCGCCGTTTTCCACGAACCGCTTGTGGATGATCTCGATCTCTTTTATGAACGCCGAACCGTTGACCGTATGGTGTCCATTGTGCGGGAGGTTCAGCCTTCCATCGTTCTTCTCTCTTCGCCGCAAGACTATATGGAAGACCACATGAACGCCTGCCGCGTCGTCGTGACGGCTGTTTTTTGCCGGGGCATGCGCAATTATCCGGCCGATCCCCCCCGTCCGGTCTACATGGGAGAGGCCACCCTTTACCACGCCCTGCCGTGGGGATTGCGCGATAGTCTGCGGCGCATCGTCACGGCGGGACAGTACGCCGACATCACAAGCGTTCTTGCGCGAAAACGTGAAGCGCTCGCCTGCCATAAAAGCCAGAAGGAATGGCTTGACGCCAGCCAGGGACTCGACAGTTATCTCATCACCATGGAGGAAATGGCGCGCGAAGTGGGCCGCCAGTCCGGACGTTTCGAGTATGCCGAAGGCTGGCGCCGTCATCTTCACCTTGGTTTTTGCGCTGAAAACGCCGACCCGCTCGCCGACACCCTCGGCGAGAAGTGCATCGTGTCCGAAGAATACGAGCGGACGCTTGTTCGCACACCAAACAATTGAAAGGGATCACGTGCCCCGCCGGTTGAAGTTCAGACTGTCCCTGATGATGTTTCTGGAATATTTCGTTCCCGGCGCGACGGTTCCCGTGCTCAGCCTGTACCTGAAAAATCATCTGCATTTTCCCGCCTACCAAGTCGGTGAGATCTTGGCCATGCCCGCGCTGGCGGGTTTTCTCGCGCCGTTCTTCATGTCACACATCGCGGACCGATTCATCAGTTCCGAGCGGCTGCTGGGCCTCTGCCATCTGATGGCCGCTTGTACAATGATCGTTCTGGCGCAACAAACGCAATTCTTCCCTTTTCTGGCACTTTTCTGCGTATACGGCCTGCTGTTCACACCGACCTTTGGACTGACCAACGCCATTGCGCTGCATCACATTCCCGATGCCCGGCGTGACTTCGGCGGGATACGCATGTGGGGCACTGCCGGATGGGTCGTTGTTGCCTGGGCCTTCGGGTATTTCTGGCTGCGGGGCGGCCCCGGTGACGATCGTCTCCCCCACGCCCTGTACGTCTCCGCGTTCACTTCATGCGTTCTCGCGGCCTACTCCTTCACGCTTCCCCGCTCGCATGTCCAGGCCAAGGACCGTTCCACGCTCATGTATTGGAACGCGCTGCGCGTTTTCGCGCAACCGGGATTGATCCTGCTGTGCATTCTCACCTTTGTCAACAGCATGGTTCATCAATTCTATTATTTCGGAATGAGTCCCTTTCTGAGCCAACTCGGATATCGCGGCAGTTATATTATGCCCGCCATGAGCATCGGCCAGATTTCCGAAGTCATCGTGCTGGGTCTGCTGGGCGCATGCCTCGCGCGGATTGGCATCAAGCGCGCCATGATCATCGGCGCACTTGCACAGGGTCTGCGTTACATCGCTTTCGCCGCCGGCGAACCCACGGGGCTGATCTTGGCCGCCATCGCCACCCACGGCGTTTGTTACGCATTCTTCTTCACCGCCGGCTATATCTACATCGATCGTCACAGCACCCCCGAAACCCGCGCGGGCGCGCAACAGATCTTCACTATCATGATTTCCGGCTTGGGCGTGCTCGGCGGTTCCCTCGCATCCGGTTTCACGGGCCAATTGTTCACCGATCCCACGACCGGCCATATCCATTATGGATTGTTTTGGCTGGTTCCCGCCGCAATCGGTCTGGCCGTATCGGCCATCCTGGCCCTGCAATTCAAAGAGCAGACCTGACGCGCTGGACGCATCGCTACCATTTGAGCCACGTCACGCCGTCTTTGTCTACACGGAATTTTCGCGCGCGAATACTAGAACCGGCGCCTTCTTCATAATAGACAATCAGGATGCTGCCGTCCTTGAGCGTAACCATGCTCGGATAGGCGCCGAAGACGGTATCCACCTCGACATTCGGACTCCAAGTCCGGCATTCGTCGCATGAGTAATGGAGGCTCGTGTTCGGAATGCGGTGCGCACAGACGATAATCCCTTCGGGAGTACGGTGCAAATGCGGGCTATGGCCGGGAAATCCCATCGGTTGCGATACGCTCCATGTCTTGCCGTTATCCTCTGAAATCGAATACCGCATGCTCTCCTTGGCGGTGCGCTGCGCCGCGTACCATTTGCCATCCTTGAGCCGAATTACATCCGTTTCCGCGTCGAGTCGGAGACCTCCATTGTCTATGTCAATCGGCTTTGACCATGTCCGGCCGGCATCGGCTGAGACGGCCACCGCTCCGTTGGCATCGCTGCCGGTTTCACAATACAAACCCAGTACCAGCATACCGCCGGGCATTTCGCGAATGGGGGCGCTGCAATAGTAGGTCGAACTGATGCAACGGGGTTCGGACCACGTCTTCCCGCCATCGGACGATTCGACCAACCAGCTTCCCAATCCGTCCCACTTGCCGCCTTCCTTGGCCCGCAATGAAAAGAAATTGCACAGGATTCGCCCATCGGACAGTTGCACAACAGACGGATCGCGATCGTCGTCAGGACCGTCGTAGACGATTTGCGCGGGCGTCCACGTCTTCCCCTCGTCCGACGAAAAACAGCCGGTCACGGCGCCGCCTTTGGGAAGGGCGTCGTTTGGAAGCGAAACATGGCCGTATCCCGCATAAAACACACAAAGAAGGCGGCCATCCTTCAGACGGCAAACATCGGGAAACGCTTCATACGCACCCTGCCCCGCATCGCTGCATACCAGCACGTAATCCCGATCGATAACCAGTTGGCTCCATGCCTGAGATCCCAACAGGCACAAAACTATCATCACACCCATACCCACTGAATTGATTTTCATCCCGGAATTCCTCCTGAGTAGTTCATCAAAGAATAGGTCGCTCCTGGGGAAACTGTCAATTTGCATGGACAAGACGGACTTCATGGACAAAAGGCTGCCCCGAAGGACATTTGAAATCTATGACTCCTTTATGGCGCATTCAAGCGATAGACACGCAGCCGCGGCCATCCCTTGAAATCCGCGGCCGTGAAAAGCCAGCCGTTTTCCCGAAAACGATCCTCGATACGCGACGGATCGGACCATAGCCAGACAGCCACCCAAGCCGTGCCCCCGCGTGCGTGTGCTTTACGGACGCGGTCCGGAATGTCGGACCACACCGGCGCATAGTCAATGCACTCGCGCGGCAAGCGGGTATGATATTCCATTGCCCAGAAATTCACATCCTGGAAGGCAATGAAGATGTCCTGTGGCGCGGCATGGGCTTCGACAAAACGGCACGCGGATCGCCAATCCGGGCGAAAAGGCCCCTCGGCCACCGCACTCAATTGGTGGCCGTAGAGCAAAAACAGCACGCCCACGACAATCCGCTTTGTCCATCGCCGCGGGATGCCATCCACAGCCGCCCCAAGCAGAAGGCAAATGGGCAGCGATACATACAAAATGTAGCGCGGTATAAAACAGGGACGCCACAACCATGCCGCGGCAAAAAGGCCAAACACCGGCACGGCAAACCAAAGTAACAGCAGCATGAGATGGGGCCGACGGCAAAGACCGATCGATTGTTGAACAATCCCGTTGGACAGGTCCGGACACGCCCGCGTGCGCCCCTTTTCCATTTTGACCGTGTACAACAAATACCAAGCGATCACCCCAAATACAAGAACGGCCAATGGAAAATCGAGCGAAATGCCTGTTGTGAGATGCCCGGATGGATTTTCGTTCGTCGGACGCCCACCGGCGAAGAGGCTCATCGCTACGACAGCCTCGCGCAAGCCCGGACGCACCATCCATGATGCCGCGCCATGGATTTCCTTGACGTCCACGCTTGCCATCCACGTGGCAAGTCCGATCAGGATGATGCCGTGTGTGATACCCCAAGGAATCCAAATTTTCCGCTTCTGACATGACGCCAGGTAAATTCCTTGGGCTGCAAAGAAAAAGACTGAAAACAGGTGTGTGAATCCGAGCAAGGCATTGACTACGACATGCCCGGCCCACCAGGCCGGGCCTTTCGATGACATTGCGCCCGATAAAGCATACATGGAAACGATCGAAAGCAGCGTAACGAGGGCATATACCCGGATTTCTTGCGAATAATAGATATGAGGAAGTGAAACCGCCATTGCCGCCGCCGCGATGATTCCCGCGCTGGCATTGACGATTTTGCGCCCAAGGCCGTAAAGCAAGATGATTGAACTCAATCCCATGATGACTGACAGGGTGCGCATGGGGATTTCATCGGGCGAGAAGATCCGTGACCACACATACGCCAGCGTAAAATAGACGGGTGTCATGGGCGGGTCCGCCGCCCGTTCGCACCGGATGAAGGCCTCCAGCGTCGACGCTGGTAAACAACGCAGCGTCACGACTTCATCCCACCATGCCGACTCGTTCGGCAATTGCCAGCAACGTAGCAGCAGCGCGACTAACAAGATGCCCGTCAAACAGAAAAAAAAGGTTCCGATACGCATCGCCGGCATTCCCGCGCGCACAAGGAATGCCCGGATGCTTGCCCTGTCAACGGATGGTCCCATTCTCCCCCATAATCTCCATTTGCGCTCTATCGCTTTCTTTGAACCTATATGAATAAGGGGCGATCATGTCCAAATTTACTTTCTGAAAATGGCGGGTTGACAACCCTCCCGTGACGTTGAAGAATCGAATGCCTATCGAAACGGCTCAACACCCCAACAAGGTATTACGATGGTAAAGACCGCCCGTCTGTTTAGTCAACTTCAGAAACAGATTTCAGAAACAGATTCCTGAGAAAGATTTCCAGTACAGATATTTCTCACCCCTCCAGCGTAAACACCCAGTCCAAATCCCCATATTCCCTGAGTCCCATCTTGGAGTGAAGTGAAGAGAACCCGCGTGTGTGGGTAAAACGCCCGGACGTGGGATCTGCCCACAACCCAGTGTCTTTTCGTGCTCATGCTCGTTATCGTCATCGTAATCGCTCTATAATCCCGCGATTTTTGTACTCGCTAATCTAGGCTCCCATTGGTTGAAATCGCCGGGTAAAATGCGGAAGATGAATCAAAGGAACCGTCGCCCATGGATTATGCCCGTCATTATGAACGTTGTTGCCTTGATGCGACTACGCCTATCCAGCGTTTCTTCATTCGGATCATGACGCGCAAAGCGCGCCGTATCGGTCAGAACAGCCATCGGATTTGGTCCATGAAGTATGCCCTTGACCGCTACCTTCCGGGGCGGGAACGATTGACCGTGCTGGACTGCGGCGCATGGAACGGCTGGTTTCTCAGTTACGAAACACCGGCGGTACGGCAGCGGATTGCGCTGGATTTCGATTCCTGCCATGCCGGCGATCTTCGGAACCAGGGCATCGAATTCGTCTTAGCCGACATGGAAAAAGGCGCGCTGCCGTTCGCTTCCGAATCCGTGGATCTGCTGATTATGACGAGCACGCTGGAACATCTTTCCTGTCCCGAACGCATCGCATCGGAAATCCACCGGCTGCTTCGCGCGGGCGGCATCGTGTTTATCACGGTTCCGGACATTCTCAAGTATGGTTTCAAATTTTGGGACGATATCACACACAAGCGCCCTTTTACGGCATCGGCGTTGAGATTCCTGTTTGAAACACACCGGATCGAGACCATCGAGTGTTGCCCGTATAATCACAATCTTTTTATCGCGGGCAACCTGTTTCCCGCTCCGATTCACCGTTTTTTGATGCGTTTCCGCGGCAAGGCCATCCTTTACGTTGGGAAGAAACGCGCCGCGCCATGAATCCGCTTTTTTCATCCGTATCGAGAGATGCGCATCGCGGCGTGGGCTTCATTTCATGCACTTCGCGCTGGATTTGGATTGTCGGCCTGTCACTGTACGTGGGTTTTGTGATCTACGTGGGCTGGCGGCATATCGGGGAAAAGATTTCCGGACTCCATGCGCCAAGTCTGGCGGCCATGGCTGCGGCATACCTGTTTGCGCTTTGGCTTCGCGCGGTAAAATGGCGTATTGCGCTTGGCCCCGGAAGATCGTCCACCAGTCTGTATTTCGTCTCAAAAGCTGGAGGCGCATTGTCGCCAGGACGTGTGGGCGAACTGGCGCCGCTATTGTTGCCCGGCCACCGGGATGCCCGCCTTGCGGCGTGGATTATCCTCGACCGCATTCTTGAGGGCGGCGCCACGATTCTGCTCGGCTTGGCCGGTCTTCTGATTTTCAAGATACCGAACGTTCGCATGGCATGGCTGTTTGGTGGTTCGTTGATCATCCTGGTGGTGGCTCCCATGATCATTTTGCGGCGCCGCGCTTTTTTTACATACGCCGCGCAACATATCCAGCGTCCGGCCCTGGCGCATCGCGTTTTATCCCTGGTGGAAAAAGTCAGCGGCGAAATAGCCGGCCTCGACCGGGTCATTCCGTGGGCCGCTGCGATTTCATTGGCGGCGACCGGCATGGATCTCGTTGTTGGAAAAGCATTGTATCGTTGCTTCGGACACGACGTACCCTTCGCGCTGCTGGCGATCACGCAATGTGCTCATGCACTGACCAGCGTAACACCATTTACCCCCAACGCGACCGGCGTTCCGTATATCGTCGCCGGCGGTATTCTATACGCTTGGGGCGGCCTGCCGGCCGACACGATTGCCGCCGCGATTGGCGTCAATGCCGTGGTGGTCGGTGTACTCTTTTGGAGTTCCTTCGGTATCGGCGCAACCGGCCTGCGATGGCGCAGGAGGGACCGCGTACAAACACAGGCGGACTTGTTCGATTTTCTGGTATCCGAAACGCCGCTCTACGCCTACGATTCGGAATCCCTTCGGCGGCTGAAAGACTTGGTCGCGAACAAGGGCCGCGTGTTGGATGTAGGCTGCGGGGACGGCGCCATTGGAGAAGCGCTGGACACGCCGGACATTGTCGCGTTTGATATTTCCCCGCGATGCGCGCAATACACCCGGCGCCGGGGAGTCCCCGCGCTTGTGGCCGATGCCCGGCAACCGTGGCCCTTCGCGGAAAAAATATTCGACACCGTTTACTGTGTGGATGTGCTCCACCATCTCCCGGAGGCATGGGATACCGTCTTACAGGAGGCCCATCGCGTGCTGAAACCGGGAGGAACGCTGGCCATCGCCGAGCCGGATGCCCGTTACGCATTTGTTCGTTGGACCCAAGCGCCCCACTCGCCTATTCGCGTGGCCCCATGGCCGAACGAACCGGCCATCCATCCGATGGATCTCTTGCCCATACTCAACCGTTTGGGCTTTCAGAACGAATGCCGCCCGCTTCGTCTCGACGGACATCAATTGCAGCGTTCCGTGTTCCCGTGGTGGCAACGGCTGCTCAAGGCGCCGTTTGTGATCGCACTGGCCTTATGGCATGGAAATCGTCCAAACAAGTTCGCGATAGTGGCCCACAAGCCTCGGACATAGGAGGACCCTGTGAACATCGAAGGAACGATCATGCTGATTACCGGCGCTTCGCGCGGTATCGGGCGCGCCTTGGCAATCCATTTTGCCGGACGCGGCGCGCGTGTCCTTTTGACGGGACGAAGGGAAGAAGGCTTGCAGGAAACCGCGCGCCGCATCGAAGCGCAAGGGCATCAAGCCTGGTGGAAAACAGCCGACTTACTAAGTCCGGGAACGTTGGCGGAGCTTGTACGCGCCATCGAAGACGCCCAATTCGAAATAGACATCCTGATAAACAACGCCGCCGACGTCACATCGAAACCCCTCCTCGCCACTTCCTTGGAGGAAATCGAAACCATTGTGCAGACCAACGTTACCGGATGCCTTCAATTGTGCCGTCTGATTGCGCCGTCCATGGCCAGGCGCCGAAAAGGCATGATCGTGAACATCTCCTCGCTGGCCGGATACAAGCCCAATCCGCGCCAGACCGTGTACAGCGCCTCGAAAGGCGCCGTCAACAGCATTTCCCGATCGCTTCAGGCCGAGTTGGGATCATACGGCATCCATGTCCTGAATGTGGCGCTCTCGTCGGTGGCCACGGAAGAAGAACCGCGGCCTTCGGCGATTGACGCGGATAATTTTGCCCGGCGCCTCGAACGCGCCATCCGGCGCGATCAGGCCGAACTCTTTCTATCGCCGGCGAGTAAATGGCTCATGCGCCTTTACCAGGCGTGCCCATCGCTCGCGCGGTACCGACCATAACAATTCATGTAAAGGAAACCGTTTATGCAATACCGCGCATTGGGATCGCATTCGTTTACCGTTTCTTCCATAGCCTTCGGAGCATGGCAGATTGGCGATGAAAATTACTGGGGGCCGCCGCGCCAGCATGATTACGAAGCCGTTGTGCATGCCGCGGTTGATTCGGGAATCACGTTGTTCGACACCGCAGAAATGTACGGAAATGGCGAATCGGAACGGGCGCTGGGCCGCGCATTGCGCGGACGCCGTGACAGGGTTCTCATTGCATCCAAACTGCTGCCTGAACATTGCGCGCCGGCGGCTGTTCGCACCGCGTGCGAGGAAAGCCTGAAGCGGCTTTCAACCGATTATCTGGACGTGTATCAAGTCCATTGGCCCTGCCGCACGGTTCCTTTTGCAGACACGTATGATGCTTTGGAACGTCTGCGCCGGGAAGGCAAGATACGGGCCATCGGCGTGTCAAATTTTGGACCGCAGGACCTTGGCGCATGGATGCACTACGGCGATGCCGTATCCAATCAGATCGGATACAACTTGTTATTTCGCGCGCCGGAATATGAAATCATCCCGGCCTGTATACGGCATGGCGCCGGCATTCTCGTCTATATGCCCCTATTGCAGGGCATTCTCTGTGGCCGATGGACCCGCATTGAAGACATACCCCCTTCCCGGCGACGAACACGTCATTTCTCGTGCGAACGCGCCGGCACACGGCATGGCGAACCCGGCTGCGAAGCGCTGTTACTGAACATCCTCGGCGCGCTGAATGCCCTTGCCGGTGATTTGTCCATGCCGCTCGCCCACCTGTCCATTGCATGGCTGCTGGCGCAAAAGGGCATTTCTTCCGTCATTATCGGCGCGCGAGACATCGAACAGTTACGGTCGAACGTTCAAGCGGCTGAACGGAGCCTTTCGCCGGAAACATGGGATCAAATCGAACGCATCACCTCGCCGGCCAAGATTTTGCTGGGCAAAAACGCGGACATGTGGCTGGGAACAGCGGAAAGCCGGATCCGGTAGTCGAACAAAACCGTTAGGGACGCAAAGCGCCTTGTTCAACAAGGTTCAGAAACACCGTGGCGACATGCGGATCGAACTGGCTGCCGGCAAACCGGCGAATCTGTTCAACAATCTTATCCTGGGTGAGCGCGGGACGGTAGGCGCGATCGCTCGCCATCGCGTCATAGGAATCGGCCACTACGATAATCTGCGTAACGACGGAGAGTTGGTCGCCTTGAAGACCGTCGGGATATCCGGAACCGTCTATCCGTTCATGGTGGCCACGAACAACTTGCAGATGCTCCTTGGTCAAATGCGGCACGTGCGACAGGACATCATAGCCCAGTTTGGGGTGACGGCGAATCATGGCCCATTCTTCCGGAGTAGGCGGGCCGCATTTGGTCAAAATCGCGTCTTTTACTCCGATCTTGCCCACGTCATGCAGCGCCGCGGCTACGCGAAGGATTTCAATGTCCGGCTGCGAAAGGGCCATTTTTCGGGCGGTCAACACGGAATAATCCCGTACCCGTTCACTGTGGCCGTGGGTGTAGGCATCTTTGGCTTCCAGCAACAACGCCATGGATTGAAGCGTGGCGAGGTGGGCATCCTGCACGTCGTTGAGGAGCCGCACGTTTTCAAGCGCCGCCGCCGCATGGTTTGCCACGATACTGAGAATCTTGAGGTCGCCCTCGGTAAATTGCGCCCCGCCTTTTTTTTCGTTCACATTGATTACGCCCAGCACACGCGGCATTTCGACCCCCGGCATGTGCTCGCTGAGACTGCTTGGATGCTTATGTTCGAGCGGCACGGAAATAAACGACGGATCCCGCAGCCGCCGGCTCACTTCGATAATACCGGGATTCTGCCGGATATTTTCGATGAGCAACGGCCGGGCATGCTGGGCCACCCACCCCGAAATACCCGTACCCATTTCCACGACCGTTTTGGTGTCCTCTTCGGGAATGCCCACACTGACGGCCACTTCGAGAGCGCGTCCGTCCTGTGTGGTGACCATGACGGAACCCCGGGAGGCCCCCACCCGTTCCAAAGCGGCGGACAACACGAACCGAAGCAACTGCCGTTCGTCATGGATTGAAGCAATGGCCTCGCTGATGTTGAACAATTCCGTTATTTCCAACAATCGCGCGTTTTCGCTGGCCAAGCGGTGCCGTTCGAGCGCATTGCTGACGGCCACCTTGATCTCGCTGATGCTGAATGGTTTCAGCACATAGTCGTACGCGCCCTCTTTGACCGCGGCCCGCGCGGTCTCCAACGTGGCGAAACCAGTCATGACGATGGGAATGATCGCCGGGCAAATCTTACGCGCTTCACGAATCAACTCAATGCCATTCATTTCCGGCATCATGATATCGGTAAACAAAATGATAAAATTGTTTTGCGCCCGCAGCAGATCGAGGGCGGCTTTGGCATTTCCGGCGGTTTCGACGCTGTATCCCTCTTCTACCAGCACATCAACCAGCAATGCGCGAATGACAATTTCATCGTCAACCACCAAAATGCGCGTTTCTTCTGCCATGAACTGCTATCCCTTTTTCCTTCTAGGGGATTGTAACACATAATCGGCCGGCCGTTCGCCGGCCAGACGCGCCTTGGCGCGCCGGATTGCCGCCGTGACCTGGCGGGGCGCCGTTCCGCCCGGCAGATCGCGCCTGCGCACGATAGCCGACGGGTCGAGCACGGACCGTATATTCTCATCGAACAACGGGGAGAACGCTTGAATTTCCGAAAGGGACAGATCCGCCAGCCGTTTGCCGTTGCGAACGCAATGCAGCACAATCCGGCCGACCACGCCATGGGCCTCGCGGAACGGCAGACCGGCGTTTACAAGCGCATCGGCGAGATCCGTGGCCTCCATAAAGCCTTCGCGGGCCGCTTCGGCCATCCGCGCCGCATTGACACGAATGGCCGGGATCATTCGCGCGACGGCGGCAAGGCACAATTGAAGCGTGTCTGAGGCGTCGAACAATGGCGGCTTGTCTTCCTGCAGGTCGCGGTTGTAGGTCAGCGGAAGCCCCTTCATCAAAGCAAGCAACGCCATCAGGGAACCATAAACCCTTCCCGTCTTGCCGCGCACCAACTCGGCCACGTCCGGATTCTTCTTTTGCGGCATAATACTCGAACCGGTCGTAAAAGCATCGCCGATTTCGATAAAACCGAATTCCTGGCTCGACCAAATAACGAGTTCCTCACACAGGCGGCTCAGATGCATCATCGCGATTGAAGCCGCCGCGCAAAATTCGATGAGGTGATCCCGATCCGACACCGCATCCATGCTGTTGGCCGAAACCGCGTCAAAACCCAATTCACGCGCAACTTGTTCGCGGCGAATGGGATGCGACGTGCCGGCCAGCGCCGCCGATCCCAGCGGCAACACATTCACGCGCCCCCGCAACTGGCCGAATCGCTCGCGGTCACGTCCAAACATCTCATAGTAGGCCAGGAAATGATGGGACAGTAAAACCGGCTGGGCATGTTGCATATGCGTAAAGCCCGGCAAAATTACATCCGCATGCGTTTCAGCGAATGCAACAAGCGCCGATTGCAGGTTCAGCAACAGTCCGCGAACGGCGTCTATCTGATCACGCATCCAGAGGCGCACATCCGTGGCGATTTGATCGTTTCGACTGCGGGCCGTGTGCAGGCGTTTGCCCGCATCACCAATTCGGCGCACCAGTTCCGCTTCGATATTCGTATGAACATCTTCGAGTGCGACATCCCATGCCAACCGGCCTGCCTCCACCTCTTTTGCGATCGCTTCAAGCCCTCGGACAATACGGCGGGCATCCTTTATCGAAATGATTCCCGTGTCGCCGAGCATGCGGGCATGCGCTATGCTGGCGCGGATGTCCCACGGCGCCAAACGCACATCGTAGGACACCGATTCGCCCAGCCGTTCAACGATATCGTCGGTCTTCTCCTCGAATCGTCCTCCCCATAACTTGCTCATCCGTATGTTCCTTTTTTCCCAGTTCTTCCGAAAGAATACTCGATTGATTTCTTTGATTGCCACATCCGCGCCCGGCATGGAAATTTTGCGAACAAACGAATCGGCCTTATCGCCCCCCGGCCATAACCGCGTCTATCATCCCGGCTGGATGTCCTGCTTCCAAAAGAGGTTGCCGGATGTCGCAATCGAAATCAGGAATATAGTAGTCCAATAAAACGCCCATTCCCGAAATCGTAAAGGTTGAATATTCCGCGGGAACAATAGCCGCTTCACCGGGTTGAAGGTTTATGCCATCAAGGGTGAGGGCGCCTTCCGCCGCAAGAATAATATGAAAAGAATCGCCGCGGGTGCGACATTCCACTAACCCTTGCCATTCCACACGTTCCGCCGCGAAATACGGACATGCCGCCAGTATCGCGCGCCGGGCGTTGCCGCGCTCGTAATAGAGCGGACGAACCGGCCCCGGATGCGTTGCGCCGAAATGAATGGCCGCCGTGGCTTTATCAACGTGCAATTCGCGGGGTTTTCCATCGGATTCCGTCCGGCCCCAATCGTAAATACGATAGGTAAGATCGCTGTTCTGTTGAATTTCCGCCAGCACAACTCCAGCGCCCAAGGCGTGAACGATGCCTGCCGGCACAAACACCGCCGTCCCCTTTTCGACAGGATGCCGCTTCAGATGGCGCGCGAGCGTGTCTTCCGCCACAGACTTCACAAACGTTTCACGGTCCAATCGGTTATCAAGGCCACAGATCAATTCACTCATCGGATCGGCATTCAGCACGTACCACATCTCCGTCTTGCCGGTGTCCGGTTCGCCAAGATCCGCGGCGCAGGAATCGTCCGGATGTACTTGGACCGACAGGGCTTCACGCGCATCGAGCAATTTGAGCAGGAGCGGGAAACGCCCAAACGGCGTGGGAGACGCCAACCGGCCGAACAACGCAGACGGAAAATGCTGAACAAGATGATGCAGGGTCCGGCCTGAATGAGGCCCTTCCGCTACAACGCTTTCATGCACCGCATGATCAGCGATTAGCCACGCTTCGCCGATGAGCCGATCCGGCGGAAGCGGTTTGCCAAAATGATCCGCCAGTTTACGTCCTCCCCATATTCGCGGGAAAAAACCTTCCTCGAACCGCAATATTCCCAATTTCATGCTGCCAACAATCTCCGGGGGGTTGTGAATAAATGAAGAAATCCGAGGCGCAGACGGTCGAGTCTGCGCAGGCCTATCGAAAAAACCTTTTCTTCGCAGACTGGACGTTCTGCGTACGCGGCTTGGCTATTTTTCACAAGTTCCTGGGCCTCTTGGCTACTATTTTCAACATTTTCCCGGCCACTTTTGTAATGGAGCGGCTGGACAATCTGTCCTTTGGCCTTTCCGTGCTGGCTGTTACAGTACCGATTGTGGATGGCCAAGGCAAACATCTTTTTGACTTGATGCTTCGTATACGGATATGTTCTTGTCATAGCAAGCGATTATGTGCCCGCGCGAGATCATAGGGAGTGTTTTCTGTTTTCCCGCGTAGCGGGTACGGCTTGATTCGTTACGGCTTTTGGATGCACAATACGAGCGCCGATTGCGTCCGTCAAGGCGTCAACGGCAATGAATTGGCGTTGGCAGTGCGACAGCGGGGACGGAGGTAGACGAATTTGAGATACGCGATTATCTCGGACCTTCACGCGAATCTGGAAGCCCTTACGGTGGTTATGGAGACCATAGACACCATGGGCGTGGACCAGATTGTCTGTTTGGGCGACGTGGTCGGTTACAACGCAACGCCAAACGAGTGCTGCGATGTCATGCGCGAGCGCGAAATCCTTACGATCAGCGGCAACCATGACGCCGTGGCATGCGGACTTGAGGAACCGTGGGGGTTCAACGCCATCGCGTTGGCGGCGGCGCTATGGACCCGGGAAAATCTTTCGGACGACAATCTTGAATGGCTTCGCGGGTTGCCCGAATCCAAGCGTTTCAAGGAGTTTCTGGCCGTACATGGCGCTCCGGGCGACCGAAATATGTATCTGTTCGGATGGGAAGACGTGTTGCCCCATCTCGAATATCTGGAACAGGAAGGTTGTTTATTATGCTTTTTCGGGCATACCCACTGCCCCGGCATCTTTTCGACGGACGGCGTGTACACCGTTGACACGGATTCCAAGTTTGCGCTAAGCGACCGGTCGGGTGGACGTGAGAAGGCCTTTTTTGTGAATCCGGGCAGCGTGGGACAGCCCCGTGATTCCGATCCGCGGGCGGCCTTCGGCATTTTGGACACGGATACCATGGAATTCGAGCAGGTCCGGGTGCCGTATCCGGTCAAGCAGGCCGCGGACCGAATCGTGGCGGCGGGTCTGCCGCAATTTCTGGCCGAACGTCTTTATCTCGGACGATAGGTGGGCGCGGCGAACCAAGCCCATCGCAATGGATAAACGGAGACTATCATGCGCCAGGCGGACATATCTCGTGAAACAAAGGAAACGCGCATTTCACTGCACCTGAACCTCGATGGCGCCGGCCAATCGGACGTGTCCACCGGGGTTGGATTTCTCGATCACATGCTGACGCACATCGCACGGCACGGCTTGTTTGATCTGGCCGTGTCGGCACAGGGCGACCTGCATATTGATGCGCATCATACGGTGGAAGATATCGGAATATGCCTGGGCAAGGCGTTTGCGCAAGCCTTGGCCGCTGGCCCCAAAGGCGGCGCGGGGCTGGCCCGGTTCGGCCATGCAGTGGCCCCTATGGACGAAGCCCTCGGCGAAGCCGCCGTGGATATCAGCGGACGTCCGTTTCTCGTGTTTCAGGCGGATTTTCCACAGGGTCGCGTGGGTGAATTTGACGCGGAATTGGTCGAGGAATTTTTTCGCGCCTTTGCGGTGAACGCCCGCGTGACGCTACATCTTTCCGCGCGTTACGGCAACAATGTACACCACATGATCGAAGGAATGTTCAAGGCGTTTGCCCGCGCCATGCGCGAGGCCGTCCAACTCGATCCGCGCGTAACGGACGTGCCTTCGACGAAAGGAATGCTGGAACAGTGATAGCCATTGTGGATTACGGCATGGGCAATTTGCGAAGCGCCCAAAAAGGTTTCGAAAAGGCCGGCCATGCCGCGATGATAACAGACGATCCGGCTTCGCTTGCAAAAGCGGATGCCGTGGTGCTGCCGGGTGTGGGCGCCTTTGGCGATTGCTACGAGGGGTTGCGGTCGCGCGGATTCGTCGAACCGATTCTTGAAGCCGCCCGCAGCGGCCGCCCCTTTCTGGGGATTTGCGTCGGCCTGCAACTGTTGTTTGAGGAAAGCGAGGAAGGCGGCCGTCACAAGGGTTTGGGCATTCTGCCCGGCCGTGTCGTGCGTTTTCCCGACGCGAAAGAAACCGGATTGAAAGTTCCCCACATGGGATGGAACCGAATCCGTCCGACGGGGCAGCGTCCGTGTCCGTTGCTCGCCGGCGCAGCGCCGAATCCGTATATGTATTTCGTACATAGTTACTATCCGCAACCGGACGATCCGGACATCGTGTTGGCCACCTGCGAATACGGCATCGAATTCGCGGCGATGGTAGGGCGTGGAAACGTGTTCGCCGTCCAGTTTCACCCGGAAAAAAGCCAGCGTGAAGGGATCAAACTACTCAAGGCCTTCGGCGACATGGTGCGCTAGAACGAATTGCGCCGACAGAAGGAGGTACGGCAGATGATCAAACGCATTCTGGTTCCAACGGATGGAAGCGAATACGCTTCCGTCGGCGTGCGGTTCGCGGTAGCCTTGGCACGGCGTTACCAGGCCGCCTTGGTCGGATTGCACGTCGTGGACATCCGCCTGCTGGAAGGTCCTTTTCTCCGGGACATTTCCGCCAGTCTCGGCACGGCCCCCTATGTAAACTACCAAGGAAACATTTCGCTGATCCTCGAAGAACGGGGTCACGCGGCGCTCGAAGCATTCCGCCGTATGTGCGAAGAGGAGGGCGTAACCTGCGAAGCCGTACAAACGACCGGCGTGGTCGTGCGGTGCATACTCGAAAAAAGTGAACTGGCCGATCTGATTGTCATGGGACGTGGCGGCGAGCATGGGCAATGGCTCGACGGACTGGTCGGTTCGACCACGGCCGGGGTGGTGCGCGGGGCGAAACAGCCGGTATTGGTTACGGGCATAGATGCGCCCGGCACGAAGCGCTGCCTGGCCGCCTATGATGGCTCGCCCCATGCCAAACGGGCACTGCAAGCCGCGGCCAGCATTGCGGCGGACTGGCGCCTGTCCTGCCACGTGCTTGTGGTCGGCGACGAAAAGGCTTCCGCATTGATCAACGAAGCGCAGGCTTATCTCGACGCACACGGCATAAAGGCTGAATATGTGCTTAGGGAGGGGGATCCGAGTGAAACCATCGTGGCCTATGCCCGGGAATGCGCCTCAGATTTGTTGATCATGGGCGCCTACGGACACACCAAGGTCAGGGAACTGGTTGTGGGCAGCACAACGGCCTATGTGCTGAACAATGCCCCGTGCCCGCTCTTATTATCGCGATAAGGACGTCTTTTCATGCCGGCGCGCCAGGAACGACTCGAAACGATTATCGAATCTGTGGGTGAACTCCCCGCACTGCCGGGCATTGTCGCGGACGTGCTTTCCATCACGGAAGATCCTGCCGTGGCCGTCTCCCAGATCAGTGAATGTGTCCAGCGGGATCCGGGGCTTGCGGCCAAAATTCTAAAAGTCGCCAATTCGCCCCACTATGGTATGAAACAATACGTAAGCACGCTCAAATTGGCCATCGTCGTCTTGGGCATTCGCGAGGTCCGCAATATCGTGCTCGGTATTTCGCTATTCGATACCTTGCAGGATGGGCGCGTCGAACGGACCCTTGCTCGGGAAATTTGGGATCACTCGTTGCGGGTCGCCGCGTGGTGTCGAAAACTGGGCGCATCCATGAGATTGGGATTACAGGGCGAAGACTTCATCGGCGGCCTTCTGCACGACATCGGCAAGATCGTATTGCTGCGCCAGATTGGCAAAGATTATTTTGACTTGATCAAACGATCGGGCGGCCATGGCGAAGCGCTCTGCCAAATGGAGACAAATATTCTCGGATTCGACCACGCCGGCGCGGCGGAAGCGCTGGCCACGCATTGGAATCTCCCGCGCGCGCTGGCCGACGCCTTGTGGATGCACCATGCGGGGGCGGATCGCCGTTTTGATGACGCGGCCAATCCGAACCTTGCGGCGCTGGTCCGGATAGCCAACTTGGCGGTCAGCGAGGATTTCGGTGAAGCCGCTTCGGAACCCTGCCCCACTTGCACAGAGGAAGCATGGCGCGCCTTCGATTCGCCGAAAGTTCCCTCGGACCCCGTTCAGCGCCACGCATGGCTGGCCCGGTTTGCCGGGGAAATCCAAGAAATGCCCTTGCTGTTCCTGTAATACGGTATAATGGTTTGCTGCGGATTGTCATATCGCCAATATTTGGAGAAAACGTGGTAACGATGTCGAACAAACGAAAAGTGCAACTTCAATACTCTGACGATCTCGAATCGGTGGACGCGGCCTTGACCGAAGCCATGGCCGACTTGGATAAGAAAAACGAAAATGTGGAGGTTCTCTTGCGCACCTTTGATCCCCCAAAAGAACCCGAAACGGCGGCCATGCCGAAAGAAAGCGAATCCGCGTCCTGAAACCGGCGGGACAGTCCTGCTGATTTTTTCGGAAAGACAACCGCCGACAATCGAGGAGATTTATGATGGGACTTCAGAGCGATCGGCGCAGATTTATCAAAAGCGCGTTGTTGGCTCCCGTGGCGGCATCTGTATTTTCGTCGAATACAAAGGCGGCGGAACCCTCACCGGAAGCCGGTCTACCCTGCGGAAGGATCGGAAATTTGCCGGTTAGCCGCCTGTTGCTGGGCGGCAATCTGTTGACCCATTACACGCACAGCCGTGATTTGCAATATGTCTACAACCTCTGCGCACACTATAACACGCAGGACAAGATCCTTGAAACGCTGCAACTCGCCGAACGTCACGGGATCAATACGCTGGTTGTACACACGGCGGGAAATATTCTCGAAACACTCAAAAAACACCGGTTCGACCGGGGCGGCAAGATGCAATGGATCATCTGCCCCACCGCCGAGATAACAGACGATATGGCCGGCTACGCCAAGATGGTGCGCGAGTTGGCCGCCGACGGCACGGACGCCATCTATTTGTGGGGTGTCAGGGCGGATAAACTCGCCGCGGAAGGCCGTATGGATCTGATCGCCAAGGCCGTGGACATTGCCCGGGAAGAGGGCGTGCCGTCGGGTGTGGGCGCGCACGACCTGAACGTGATTGTCGAATGCGAGAAGGCGAAAATCAACGCGGATTTCTACATTAAGACCTTCCATCATCACCAATACCCCAGCGCGCCGAAAGCGGATCAGATTGCCGGGCCGACCAGCGAATCGCCCGCGTACTGGTGCCGCGATCCGCAAGCGACGAGGGATGTCATGAAAGACGTCGAGAAACCTTGGATTGCCTTCAAGGTCATGGCGGCGGGCGCCATCCCCCCCAAAGAGGCATTTGCATACGCATTCGCAAACGGCGCCGACCACATCCTGGCGGGGATGTTCGATTTCGAAATCGCCGAAGATGCCGGTATCGCAAAAAGTGTCTTGTCGGACCTCAAGCGCGGGCGTCCGTGGCGCAGTTGAAGATTGGAGCGTCTACGGTCGTGTAGCCTGAGGACAAGGAGCAATGCAGGAGCATGCGGCATCCGAAAAGCGTTCGTCGGCGGTTTTTACGGATCCTTTATGAACATTATATGGCGAATCCGCTTGAAATCGTCCCGCCGGATGTATTTATCGAATCCGGCCTGGAACGGTCTGAACTGGTCCCCAATGCGCATTACTTGGCCGACAGCGGCCTGATCGAACTCATGCACGGATACAATCCATCATCATTTGCGGGCGTCCGGATGGCGCCGCGCGGAATTGATTTGGTGGAAAATCATTACGCGTTCAATCGCGCATTCCCCCCGGATTTGAACGAGACGGAGGAAAAAACGGCGGCGATACCGATGTTGATGGAGCGGCTTGCCGAGGAAGCCGATCTGGCGCCGCTCGACGGGGAGAAACGGAAGAGTCTGCATCGCGACATTCTTTATCTTCGAGAGGAAGTGGCCCGCCCCGTCGAACGTTGGCGGCATGATGTCATTGGCGCCGTCCTCGGATGGATTGAAAATTATCTTGTGGACACGGAAGATAATTTTCTGCCTTCCCTGGCGGCAATCAAAGAAGCCGTCACTCCGAACCAGCAACCGTGATCCCGTATTCGGCAAACAAAATCCGAGTCCTGTTCGTGCGCAAGCAGCAGACATCGTAGACAAAGTGCGCAAGCAAAACCATCTTTTGGGTGGGAATCCGCCATGGCCACAAAGTCCACGATGTCAAAGGCAGAATGATTTTACCGGCAGGAAACAAGCCGCGTCAGGAAAGTGTTCCGAGGAAACCATCAATGCGGGGAGGGATGCCGGCAAGTTCCTGCACCAAGGTCTCCCACTGTCTGGTTGTCAGGATGGGCATGTCGCCGGGAGAACCGGCCGGTTGGCGTCCATTGGAATTTTCGCCCAAATTCGCTTGATAAACGGCGAAATCGGCCATGGCGACGATTTCAGACAAGGCGTCGGAATGTGCGCCGTCCCTTCCGGCGTGATGGCCGCCAATCGCATTGGCGACGGTTTCGGGAAGATCCCAATGCCCGGCCAGGCATTTGCCGGCTGCGGCATGGTCCATGCCGAAATGCGCAGGCTCAATTTCGCGGATAAATGTTTCACGTGCATGCGCTTCGCTCACCGCCTGAGCGAACTTTTCGGGATACAGCAAATCGAACACGACCTTGCCGATGTCATGAAGCAGGCCCGCCACAAAACAACCTTCGCCGGACAGACCGGCCATCCGGGCCACCCGTTCGGCCGCCATGGCCGTGGCCAGTGAATGGCGCCACAATTGATTTCGGTCATAGCCGGAACGGCTGCGTGGAAAGGCTTGGAAAGCCGCCGCGGCCAACGCGATGTTCCGCACCTCCTGGAAACCGAGCATGACAATCGCGGACGTTATACTGGCCACACGGCGGTAATGTCCGTAATACGCGGAGTTCACGATGCGCAGAAGAGTAGCCGCCAGGCTCTGATCGGCGGAAATATGTGGACTCAGGTCCAAAGCCGAGGCATCCGGGTCGGCGACGGCCGCCAGAATGCGCGTCATCACGGATGGCAACGCGGGAAGTCCTTCGAGGCGCAACAAGGCGTCTGTGATGTCCGGCGTTCCGGGCGGCCTCGGCCTGGGCGCGGGCATGGGCGGTTACTTCTCCGGTACTACGGAGGCCGCGTTCCCGGCACACTGCATTCGGGCCTCGTAGAAAGCCCGTTGAATGGCGTTCAGCGAACCGGCCGGCAGTCTATTCGACTTGACAATGCCTTCGTAAAGCGCCCAACGATCGCTGTTCTCGCTCATGACGATGCCCGCGTTGCGATCGCGATCGCGCGAAGAGGTGGCCTGTTTGTATTTTTTACTGCGCAGGATATAGAGCATGCCGTTTTCTTTTTCGCAGACAAATTCGGACGCGCGCATTTCCCTGACGAGCGCCGAACGGATAATACGGGTGCGGATGGCCTGCTGGATGATTTCGTCGTTCAGCGTAATTGATCCGCGCCCGGTAATCGCCACGTCGCGATCGCCCTTTTCGACCGCCTGCTCGATTTCGAGCGCAAGGGCCCTGAGATCGTCCTCGGGCAAACCGTTATTTTCGGGCTTGTGGTGAACAAAGGGGATGGCGGAGGTATGGCATCCGGCCACTATGACGAGCGCAAGCGATAACAATCGGATCTTCACGATTCGGCTCCTTCCAGGTTTCCAATGACGACACGATTTTTTCCTTCACGCTTGGCACGGTACAGGGCGCTGTCCGCCACGCGAATCATGGCCTCGCAATCGAGCATGGTATCGGGATCATAGACGGACACCCCGACGCTGACGGTGACAGGGTAGTCGGACGGCAGGCCTTCATGCTGGGTGTCTTCAATCGTTTTTCGAATACGTTCGGCCTCAACGCGCGCGCCATCGAGACCTGTCTGTGGCATGATGACGACGAATTCCTCGCCGCCGTAGCGGGCGACAACATCGCTTTTACGCACCAACTGAAGCGTGGTAGTGGCGATGGTGCGCAATATGGTGTCGCCTTGGAGGTGCCCGAAGGTGTCGTTCACCTTCTTGAAACTGTCAATGTCCATAATAAGGCACGATAACGGCAGGTTATAGCGGCGGGCGCGCTCGAATTCGTCTTCGAGCCGCTGACGGAAGTAGCGATGGTTGTAGATGCCTGTCAAACCGTCGGTAATGGCCAGGTATTCTAGACGCTCGTTGGCTTTCTGGATGCCTTCGAAAAGGTGGGCGCGTTCCAAGGCGTTTGCGGCGGCTTCGGCCACGATCTCACAGAAACTGATTTCGCGAAGGGAGAACGGCTCCCGGGCTCTTGCGGCGCGCAGGAGAAACGAACCGACGACCGGATCAAACAGCAGGATAGGGATTACAATAAGGGAATGGACGCCCGCCTGGGCAATGTCGTCCGCGCATGAACGCATGAGCGGATCGTGCCGGGTGTCGTTGACCACGACTTTCTGGCGGGTATCGAGTGTGCGCCTGATTTCGGGGTACCGGGCCAGATTGATGGGCAGATTGGTGATGGTTTCATCCTCATGCGAAGCCAGCACATGGGCTGTCGCGTTCCCGCCCCATACGCGCACAACAGAGCAACGATCCATCTTCACGGCGCTGGCGATCTGTTCAACAAATACATAAAGGATATCGTGGGCGCGACGCTTGGCCGATACGGCTTTCAGGATTTCGAGCACGGAATGCAGATCGTCTTTGTCGGCGGCGATATCCAATTGGCGCAAGGTCAATTGACGGATCATCAATACCATCAACCGGGTGGCGCAGGGCAGCGTGCGATCGTGCGGTCCCACACCTGGGTTGACGGGTGTCTCCCCCATCCCACTCATCTCGTGCAACTCGGCCACAATACGGAAAACATTGCCCCGATCACCGGTCCAGCCGCCCCGAAAGGGACCATTGCCATTGACGCATACGAGCGCCATGCTGAAGGTTTCGGAAACGGCCACAATGAACAGATTGTGCTCGCGGGCTTCCGGCGGCCACGGGACCGGCTTTACGTTGCCGTCTTCCGTCCACGGGGAAGGAGGCGTTCCAAATACAACGATCTGCCGGGCTTCGAGACGCGCACTGTCAACGGCATCCACCTGCATGGCGGTATGTTCATCCATATACAACATCAAGGATTCTCCGGGAGGCCCGGGCGCCATCCGCGCAATTTCGCTGGCCAGAAGGTAATAGACCGCGAAATCGTCTACTGGAACGAACGTATCCATGGGTTGCGACGGACTTTGCAGAATCCGTAGGACTCGGTCATAAACCGGTTCGTTACCTTTTTCCCCGACTTCACTCATGCTTTCCATTGCTTTCCTGATTATCAATGTATTCAACGAGTCCCCGTGGAACTTTCCGGCGTGGACGGCGGTTGGATACTCATATCCGGTGAAAATGTTTCGACAATATCCACGGGCGTCGAGCGGACGACCAGATCATAGAGTTCTTCGATCTCTTCGGGCAACAGTCGCGCACAGCCGTTTGAACTATATTGGCCCACCGTTTCGGGGCGGATGGTTCCGTGAATGCCGAGATCTTTTGGAAGGTTTTCCCGTTCCGGAATCAGCGGCATCCAGCGGGTTCCCAGTTCGTTGGCGGGATCACCGGCGGGAATGGGTCCGGCGCCCGGCTTGTGCCAGATGGGATTTTTCTCCTTGTTGCCCAGTTTGTAGGAACCGAGCGTCGTTTCGTGACCTGGTTTGCCCAATCCGACCATGTACCGCTTGAAAATCCCGTCTTTATCCACGAGAAAGAGACGGAGTTTCGATCGTTCTATCACGATACGGAAATCCTTGGGAGTATACTTGAGCAGTTGTCCGAGGTTGAGCACCGTGTTTTCGTCAATTCCATTGGCGCGCATCAGCAAACCCTGCGTGGTATTCAACGCATTGCCGATACTGGTGATACTATCGCCCCGTTGCACCGCATACCGCTTGCTTTCCGGGGTCTCCTGGGGTGAAAAAATGAGCGCCACGTTGACTTTGCCCAACGCATCCAGCGCTTCATTCCAATCGGGGCTGTCCCACACCGCCGCAGCCACAGCCTGTCGGTAGTGATCGCGGGCCTTGATGAGATCGCTGGCGGCTTCTGCCTGGCGTCCAAGCCCTAACAAGGCGCCGGCGGTCATTTCCTTCGGAGCGCTCGCCAGGACTTCTTCATAGATTTTCGCGGCTTCCGGGGCCCGCCCGGCTTTGTCGAGGGCGTGCGCGTAGGCCGTAGCGGCCCGGGCATAATTCGGCGTTGAGGCAAAATCACGGTAGGCGCTTTCAAGCGTCTTCAAGGATTCAGAAACATGGCCGGATTCATTTTCCACCCGGGCAAGTTCGAAGGCGGCTTCGAGCGTTTCGGCGGTGCGTGCCCCGCCAGCAAGGGTTTTCAACATGGCGATGGCTTCGGCGGACTTTCCCGCGCCGGCCAGTTCGCGGGCCTTGTCGAGGCTTGGCGGAACCGTGCCGCGCACGGCGGGAATCGGCAACCGGGCCGGAACACCGCGCCGGATGAATGCAATCCCCGCACCCGCCAAGGCGGCCAGCAGACATATTATCAGGAGTATCCGCAACAGGGATCGTTCTTTTTGAGGTTTCAGCATGGACCGGGCCTTTCTTTTCCGGGGAGCATCAGATGCGTGATTCTCCCATCCGCGACAGGTCGAGCAATAGTTCCGTCATGCTTTGGTAACGGTTGTCCGGATTCCGTCGCAAAGCCTTGAGAATGACTTTGTCCACTTGCGGCGTAATCTCACTGTTGTATTTCGAGGGTGGGTCGAAACGGTATTGGCTGCTGCGCAATTGCCTAAGCACCTCCCGAATGTCCGGTCCGATGCACGGGTGGCGCCCACTGAACATCTCATACATGGTCACACCAAATGAAAAGATATCCGATCGTGCGTCAATCTTGCCCTTGGTCAGTTGTTCGGGCGACATGTAACGCCGTGTTCCGCCCGCGCCTTTGTCGAAGAACGCGCGCCAGCCTGTAGCCATTTTCGACAATCCGAAATCCACGATCTTCACTTGCTGCAAGTCGCGGGTCAATAAAAAGTTTTCCGGCTTGATATCGCGGTGAACGACGTTGTTTTGATGCAGGAAATCCAGTCCCATGCACAATTTCCGGCAGATGTCCATCATCTGGCGGAACGTCAGCGAACGGTCCTGAATGTATTTGCGCAGATTCGGTCCGTCCACGAATTCCATGAGCAGACAACGCCGCATATGGCCCTGGCGGTCTTCCTGAACGATAATTTCCTTGTGGATTTTGACGATGGCAGGATGGTTGAGCGAAGCCGCTATTTCGATTTCCCGTCCCAGATAATCGCGGCTGCGGCGGCGCTTGTCCAAATCGTAGCGGCGGTCGAGCACTTTGATCGCCACGGTCAAATCTCGTTCCCGGTCTATGGCTTTGTACACGGTCCCCATGCCGCCGCTGCCGATCGGCGCCACGATTTCGTAACGGCCGACATGCGTCAGTTCGAGTTCAAGTTCGTCGAGATTGGCAATCGCCCCTTCCGGGATTTCATCGGCGGCGATGCCCCTTTTTTTGCGTTTTGACAGAAACGAAAGCATGTTATCGCGCCACTTTTCTCTTCGTTGCGCCAATAATAGGCGAAAGCGCCGCAAGATTCAATACAGATCCGACAACGAACCTTCCACAGCCATCCTCATCGTAGAGGCATCACGGGGATGATTGACGCCGTCACGGGTATCGTACTCTACCCGATGGCTCATGCCGCTGTCGAAACGGCCATGGGACCAGTCGCCCCAGGCGTTTCCTATCTCACTGATAGCAATGGCCGCATTGGCTTTCGGTGTGCGGACGCGCAGGGTTGTGCCGCCCGCAAAGGCCATGGCTTCCTGATTGCGCAGGACCGAAAAGACCGCGTCACTTTCGATCACGATTCCGCCGGCAAACTCGGCCCGTCCCGGCTCCGTTATAATGCGGTAGGAATTTCCGCGCGTCATGAGTAACAGTCCCGGCCCGGATTCGCCGCATGTCACGGATTGAAGGTTCGGCGTGCCGCGCCACGCGTCCCACACGGCCACAAAAGGCGCATCGTCATGGCGGCGGACACATAACGTTTGGCACGGGGGGTGCCCGGTGGTTACGACGGCGTTGTCAACGGGGTATGTTTCCAGGGTAAATACCTGTGTCTTCGGACTGGGCAAGAACGTCAGGCGCGATGTGACTTCTTCCACCGTCCATCGCGTATCCCACATTCCGCCCACATCGGCTTTACGAACGGTTTTCGTTCCACGCGCAAGCCATGCCGGGGGATCGAATTCCGCTGGTTCGGCCGGGATGGACAATACCGGCGCCGGTCCGGCATGGTTGATTATCCAATCGTGTGTTTGGCCGCCCACGACCCGGAAGACATCTACCACGACATCTTCGACAATCGCGACGGCGCGGCGATACCTTGCCGCCTGTGGATACAGGCGGTCGCCCCGCAATTCCGCAAACTGCATAACCGGCCCGGCGGCAAACACGGCCACTTCGGGAATTTCACCCTCCTTGAGCGATTCGCCTTGCTTTTGCGAAGTTTTGTCCACGACGACGGTGTTGTGGGACGGTGTCAACGTGCCCAGTTCGCGTGTTTCGGCGTCGTTATAGGGCGTGGCCTTTTCGAGTGCAAGCAATGCGCCCTGCGAAAACAACGCGAGGCTCAGGCGATCGGCGTGTTGATGCCCTCCGCCGGGTATCAGCGCGTTCAGCCCTGTCCACACCCGATTGCCTTCCCATTCGTTCCGCAACGAGACCCATCCGCTCGACAGGCAAGCGCTTGTGAATGGCATGGCGGCCTGCTTGATTTCCGGCGCGCCATACAAGAGTCCGAACCATGATCGGCGGCCTGTGCGAAGCCCCTCATAATCGCCGATTGCGCGCACGTCAAAGAATCGGTATCCCACTTCCGCCGTTGCCGCATAGGTGTCCATGCCGGCGCGGGGGACCATCGAATCGCCGACGACCGTCATCGTACGATCCGGCATGGCCATCGAAACGAACCATTCAAGCGCCGCTTTGATGATTTTACCGGCTTCGTTGTCCGCATGCGTCATGTCGTATCGTTCCGGCGGAAATCGCTCCGGATCCATTCTGGCAAGGTTTCTTGACAAAACGGCCCACTCGCAAAAATGATAAAGGGGATATAAATGGTAGCCGGAGCATAATTCCCAAAAGGCGCCGTCGGGTTTGAAATGCGTCGCGACGATGCGGCGCAGACTGCGATGTACGGGCGCTTGGTCCGGCGCATAGGCGCCGTATCCGAAACTCCAGTCAATCCAATCGTCGCGTTCGAGCGCAATGGCGGCTTGTACAATGCTTCGGTGAAACTGATAGATGTTGTTGTGATCGAAACGGTATTCGGGCTGGATCATTACATCGTCCAGAATCCGTTTGATCGCGTCCTTTTCAATATGAACACATTCTTCGGCGGACAAAGTTGCCCGAAGCAATTCATAGGCTTGCGCCAACTCGTAGAGGATCTTGTTGTCGCCTTCCCGGTTGTATGTGAGGATGCGCGACAGGTCGCCCGGCCCCGGAGCGACCGTCGGCAGACGCTTGATCGTATCCGCAAACAGACCGAGTATGTCCCTTGCGCGCGACAGACTCCGTTCATCGTTTTCAAGAAGGCCCACAATGGCCAGATCAACGGCCACGGACGGCGCCGTCAGATAGAACAGGCATGCCCACCCGTCGTACATCGTTCCATGGTAGATGTCGTCCTTCGCATAGATGCCCGCATCCGTATCCGGCGCATATTCTTTGTTACACGCGGGACAACGAAACGATCGCGCGTTGAACGGGTCGAATGTCAGCCGTGAACGGTCGTCGGGACATGAAAAATTGTGGTAAACGTTGGCGCGAATTGACGGAAATACGGCGGCCAGTTCTTCACGAGAAGGCTCCAGCCATATTTTCAGTTGTTTCTTTCGCGATTCATATTCGTTGCGCGCCCACTCGTGCGCGGCTTGTTTTTCCCGTATTTCCTTCAGCGTGTCCGCCGTCACCATACCGGCGGGATGCTGCCACTGCACGGCCAGACAGGCCGCGCACACGGCTAAAAAAGTGATCACCGGGCTTCGTTCCTGTCGTCTTTGTGAAGATCGTCCAGCGTGAAATCCTGGAATCGGGGCCGCGTGGCCCAACGGAAGAACATCGTAAGCAACGCCATGGCCGAACCCAATATCGCGCAAACGAATCCGCCCACGTACGCGCCCACGGCGAAGGATCCCGAACGCAATTCGAGTCCCAGGCCGATGCCGCAAAGCCCCATCAACGCCAGAAGCAGCCCCGTCAGTCCAAAATCCTGCCGTGAATAGGACTTGTAGCGGGCGGAGGCATCCGAGACAGCCGTTTCCATACGCTTGGGCGACGCGAGCAAGTCCGGTTCGCGTTCGAGCCGTTTCAATACGGCCATCCGCACCCGGTATTTGATCCAAATTACGCCAATGGCCCGGGTAAGCGCATACAACGCCAAAGCGGCCACCAGAAGCCACGGCAGCAACAGGAGGATTGGATTCACACGCGCACCTCGTTCGATAAAATGCCGGAATCACCGGCCACCCGCACGTCTTTGAGGGTCAGTTGAACGGTGGTTTCATCCCGGAATGTATTGAATCCGGCAACATAGGCGACATCCAGCAACGGCGCATCCGCGCATGCGCGCAACGATTCCGCCATGCCAAAGCCGACCGCGCGCAGCATCGCCGGCCCATGCTGGAGCATGATCCGGGCATGTCCATTTCGCATGGCCGCATAGGAATTGGGCAAGGGACGCACGCCGTATGTACAAAACAATGGGGCGGGATGGCCGTGGCCGAATGGTTCGAGCCGTTGCAGTTCGGCGATAAGCCGTGGGGTCAATTCGGAAAAAGAGACAATCGCGTCAATGGCCAGGGGCGGAACACCACCGTTTTCATCCATAATAACGGGAGTATGAGCGGCAAAAGCCTCCCGAAAGGCCGGGAAAGAAGCCTCCGTGATCGTGAACCCCGCTGCCGCGGCATGTCCGCCGAACCGGACCAGATGCTCTTTGCAGCCCTCCAACGCCTTCATGAGATCCAAGCCGGGTATGCTGCGGGCCGAGGCGCGGCCAATTCCGTCCTCGTCAATCGCAATCAACGCTATAGGACGATGGTACGCCGCCAGCAAGCGCGCGGCCACGACGCCGATTACGCCTTGGTGCCATCCGCGGCGGGCCAGTGCAATGCCGTGCCCGGGAACGCCTTCGGCTTCGATGGCCGCGGAGGCTTCCTCGAACACACCCTGTTCGATGCGTTTTCGCTCGTTGTTGGCCTCGTCGAGATCGCGCGCAATCGCCAAGGCTTCCCGCGGATCGTCCGTCAACAAAAGCCGCATGGGAAGATCGCCCGTGCCAAGCCGGCCCGCCGCATTGATACGCGGCGCCATTTGAAACGTGATTTTTTCCGCCACAATTTCGTCGAGGGACACTTTAGAAACGGCCGCCAGTTGCGCCAGTCCCGCCCGGGGCTTGCGCCCCATCATTTGGAGGCCGATAGCGGCCAATATCCGGTTCTCGCCCACCAGCGGCATAATGTCCGCGATTGTGCCCAAGGCCGCGAGATCAATCTCGTGGCTTTCTCCGGTCAATGCGCGTGCCAGATGGAACGCTACGGCCGCTCCACAGGCGCCAGACATGGGATGGCCCGGATCTTCGCGCTTGGGATTGACCACCGCGCACGCATGCGGCGTTTCACCCTCCGGTTGATGATGATCCGTGACAATCAGATCAATGCCGGCCCGCCGCGCCGCTTCCGCCGCGTCGCGCGCGTTGATGCCGTTATCTACCGTCACAATCAATTGCACCCCATCCCCACGCGCCGCCTCGACGTGTTCGGGCGCGATGCCATACCCTTCAATTAGACGGCTGGGCAGCGCATAGGCGCAATTCGCAAGCCCAAAACGTTTCAAGGCGATGTACAGCAGCGCCGTGCCGGCGATCCCGTCCACGTCATAATCGCCGAACAGCAACACGCGATCGCCCCGATCCCGCGCCAGTCTTAGCCGTTCGACCGCGCGATCCATGTCCGTCAGCGAAAAGGGATCGGACAGTTTGTCCATCGAAGGCGCCAGAAAAGCCCGTGCGGCGTCCGGCGACCCAATCCCGCGCGACGCAAGCAAATGCGCTACGATACGCGGCACGCCGAGCGCCTTGCACAACGAGGAAACGGCCTTGGCATCGGATTCGATCACTTTCCACAGGCGCGTGGAGACCGGTGACGGGGATTTGTTGTTGGCGGCTTGGGCGCTGGGGGCCGGAGAATGCGAACCATAATCCATACAGGATTTGGCCAGCGAGACAATCTTTTCGACCACTTCGTCTATCGTCAGGTTCGTGGTGTCGAGATACACGGCGTCGTCCGCGCGCCGTAGAGGAGACACCGCGCGCGTCATGGTCTGTTCGTCCCGAATCCGAATCTCCTCGCGAAGTTCGGTCTCGTTGACCGGAACGCCTTTTTGGCGCAATTCGGCAGCCCGGCGTTGCGTGCGCGCTTCGAGCGAAGCATCCAAATAAATCTTACAGCGCGCATCCGGAAACACAACCGTGCCCATATCGCGCCCTTCAGCCACCGTCGGCTGTTTGGCGCCCAGGAACCGCTGCAACGCGACCAGTGGCGCGCGCACATCGGCGTTCCGATCCAACTTATGAACTAGCCGCGTAACATCCGGCGTCCGAATCACTTCCGTCACATCATGCCCGTCCACCCACACTTGTTGAACACCTTGGACGACCGGCATTTCAAGGCGCATGGACCTTGTCGAGGCGGCCGTAGCCGATGGATCGTCCAGATTCACCCCGTGATGAAGCGCGCGCCATGTAGCGGCGCGGTACATCGCGCCCGTATCGAGGAAGGCATATCCCAGCGCGGCGGCCACCCGGCGGGCCACTGTACTTTTTCCCGCGCCCGCGGGTCCATCTATCGCCACGATGTCGCGTATCGCTGTCATGCGTAACAAAATCCTTCCGCTACCGCCCGTCATCGTACCACGCAGACGGCCGCGAACCCAAACAGATGTTGCGTAATTCAGAATACCGGATTATAATGCAAGTGGGAATTGTGTAGGGAAAGTTCAATCTGTAATTCGCCACAAGGGTTTCGGGTTTAACAATTTTTTGTCACACTGTCGCATCGGTTTTCTTGCATTTTTCACGTTATTTCGGAACAGGGTTTCTATCGCAACATATGGCCGGTGGCCGAGGGCGTAAATACGTTCACAATCCGCGCCAAAGACACCGAGGGCAACCAGGCGCAAGCAACCATGACGATTACCGTCGAATGGATTCCGGTGCGGATTCTCGCCGCCGAGGCCCTATCGCCCACGCGCGTCAAGGTCACATTCTCCGGCGCGGTGGGCCAGGGTGCGCTAAACGCCGGATCGTACCGTATTGCGGACGGATCGTTTCCCGTGACCGGCGTCACGCGGCTGGGCGAAGCGCAGGTCCTGCTGGAAGTCGCCGGATTGCCCAGCGGCGTGGATCTGTTCGTCTATGCAAGCGGGATTTTGGACACTTTCGGCAATCCCATACGGGTCGGCACGCAAAACGCGCCAAACATCGCCCCGTTTACCACCTACAACCTTTCGTCCGACGGCGACGGCATCCCGAATTACCTCGACCTCGACAGCGACGGCGACGGCTATCCGGACGCGGTCGAGTCGGCGTCCGGTTCCGATCCATACGACCCGGCCAGCGTTCCTGTGGCAGTGCCGCTGCATTTCGCGGTATTATTGGCGCTCCTGTTGATGGTTGCCGGCGCGATTCTGAACCGGACGGCCTTCATGGGAAAACGGTTCGGCGGCAAAACGTAACGCCGATTTTCCAATCGGCCTTTTCGTCGTCGTCGTTCATATTCCTTTGGTCCCTTGAACATTCAGGAAGGAGCGATACGCGATGAAAAAAGTTTGTTCTGTGCTGTTGTTGGCCTTGTTACTGGCATGCGCAGCGGGCGCGCAGGATGCTAAGAGCCATCTCAAAATAGGCGTCATGCCGAAACTGATCGGCATAGATTTCTTCAATGCGTGCGAGACCGGCGCGAAAAAGGCCGGCGGGGAACTGGGCGTAACGGTAGACTTCGACGGGCCGGTCACGAGCGACGTCACGCTCCAGGCGCAACTGCTCGAAACGTGGATCGCAAAGAAATATGACGCCATCGCCATCGCGCCCAACGACAAGGCCGCCATCGCGCCCGTGTTACAAAAGGCGCGCAAGCGCGGTATCAAAGTCATTGCGTGGGACGCGGACGCCGCCGAGAACGCGCGCGATTTTTTCGTGAATCAATGCTCGTCGGAAAGCGTCGCGAAATCGCTCATGGATCTCATGGCGCAAGGCGCCGGGCCGGACGCGAAGTACATCATAGTCACAGGCACGCTGACGGCGGACAACCAGAACCGGTGGATGGCCGAAATGGAGAAATACCGCCAGACGGCCTACCCGAACATGAAAAATCTGTCCGAAACGCCGAAAGCGCCCGGCGAAGATCAAGCCATGGCCACTCAGGTCACGGCGGACTGTCTCAAGGCCTATCCGGATTTGAAAGGCATCTTCGCGATTACGTCCGTGGCGCTGCCGGGCGCGGCGGAAGCCTTGCGCAAAGCCGGCATGGCGGACAAGGTCTTTCTGACGGGCCTTGCCACGCCGAAAATGATGAGGGACTATGTCAATGACGGCACCGTAAAACGCTTCGTCTTGTGGAATCCCGTGGACCTCGGTTATCTGGCCGTTTACGCCGCCGTGGCGACGGCCAAGGGCGAATTGAAGCCCGGCGCAACCACGTTCAACGCCGGGCATCTCGGTAATGTAAAAGTCAATGGAAGCGAAATTCTCCTTGGAGATCCCATCGTTTTCGACAAAGAAAATATCGCCCGTTTCGATTTCTGATTGCCGAGCGGAAAAATATCCGTGCCGAGGATACTCACATGCTTTCGCCCATCCTGCTGGTTCTTGCGTTGAACACCACGGAATTCCACGGCCTCGCCATCAACGAGGACGACAGCCATTTCTTCGGAAGCCGGACGGCGGACCAGATGACGCGCGAGGGTCTGCTCGCGTTCGTGGACCAGTATGCTGGCACGAAAGTGTCGCACTTGTTTTTGTGTCCGAATGCGATGAAGGCGAGTTTCGCGAGCACGGTTTTCGATCCGATATGGCGAATCGATGGACAGGAAATTCCGGAAAACGAGCCGTTCGCGCGGACTTGGATTGACAATGCGCGGTTGCTCGACGAACGCGGTCTCGATCCGTACGCCATATGGATCGCCCGGTGCCGCGAGAAGGGCATCTCGCCATGGCTTTCGATGCGGATGAATGACGTCCACAATGCCGACAATATCAAGAGTTACATCCATGATTCGTTCTGGATGAAACATCCCGAATACTGGCGCGTGCCCGGCAGCACAGGTAGTTGGGTGGATCGCGCGTTCGACTATGGCATTCCGGAAGTGCGCGACCGTCATATGCGATTCATCCGTGAATTGCTGGAACGTTACGACCCGGACGGTCTCGAACTCGACTGGATGCGTTTCGGTTATCACTTCAAGCCGGGGCATGAGGCCGAGGGCCGTGAAATCCTGAACCAATTCATGCGCGATACGCGCGCACTGATAAAACAGCGCACGGCGGACCGTGGCCACCCAATCCGGCTCGGCGCGCGCGTACCGGCGCATCCTGACGCCGCGCACGGCCTCGGCATGGACGCCAAGGCATGGGTCCGCGAGGGATTGATTGACATGCTCGTACCAACCCCATTCTGGGCGACGACGGACTTCGATATTCCGGTCGAACTATGGCGCGAGCGGCTCGGCGATGACGCGAAGAAAATCGTGCTGGCGCCGGGCGGCGAAATCCTCGTGCGGCCGCATCCCGGCGGGAAAGCCATCGAAAATGATATTGAATCCGCGCGCGGATTCGCGGCGGGCGCGTGGCATCGCGGCGCGGACCAGATCTATCTTTTCAATTACATGGATCCCGCCCCGATGGCGGGTGGTCCTGAAGCGTATCGGACACTGCTCGAAGAAGGACTCGGAAAAGAGATTGTGGCGAAACGGCCACGGCGGCATGTCGTCACCTATCGCGACACCGTGCCGACGGGCATGTCGAACGGCGCACAACTGCCGCGCAAGGCGTCAGACGCCCCGTCGTTCCGCATCTACACCGGCCCCGTGCCCGAAAAGGGCCATGTTACATTCCGTGTGGGATTGGCGCCGATGGACGGTGTTGCCGATGTGAAATTCGACGCGTATCTCAACGATACCGCATGTACGGCCATGTACGATCTTGAAAAGCTCGATATGTACCCCGGCGTCGCCCGGATGCTGCAATTCGATTGCCCGCTGTTGGCGCTGCAACCGGGATATAATACGGTCGGCGGGAAGTTGACGGCCGGTTCGGGCGATGCGCAACTGGAATGGGCGGAAATACGGATTGTACCGGGCGAATAGAACCCGGCTGACATTCATATTTACTTATCTCGTGCTCGTGCTCGTGCTCGTGCTCGTAATCGATCAAGTTCATCGATCATTCGATTACGATTACGATTACGAGCACGAGCACGAGCACGAAAGATGACGTGCATCGTTTGCTCCTTATCGGCCTGGACGGCATGGAACCCACGCTCGCCGAGCGGTGGATGGACGAAAACTGTCTGCCAAACCTGGCTCGGCTGCGGGATCGGGGAAGTTACCTTCGTTTGAGCAGCACGATTCCCCCCGCCACTTTGCCCGCGTGGACGTCGTGCGTGACGGGCGTGAATCCCGGACGTCACGGCCTCTTCGATTTCACGGAGATGATTCGCGGCCAATACGCAATCCGATTTACCAACCGAAACGATCGGCGCGTTCCCGCGCTGTGGAACATCCTGTCGGCCGCAGGCAAGCGCGTGGGCGTGCTCGGCGTGCCGGGAACGTATCCGCCCGAAGAGGTCAACGGATTCATGGTATCGGGCTTCGATTCACCGGTGTGTACGGGCATTGATCGATCCTTCGTGCATCCGCCGGAACTGTATCCGGAGGTGCGCGACTGGCCCTTCGCGGACATTCAGGAAACCGATATCGGCCCGGGCTGGCATGACCGCGCGCTGCCATGCCTGTTGCAAGGCATTGAAACGAAGGAACGCATCGCGTGCCGGCTTCTTCGCCGCGAACCGTGGGACTTCTTCATGGTGGTCTTCGGTGAATCGGACACCGTCGCGCACCATTTCTGGATGTTCCACGACGCGCAATCGCCCCGGCATCGCCCCGGCCATGAAGACGCCATCCGGCGCGTCTATGAACGCCTCGATGACGCCGTAGGCGCGTTGCTCGAAGCCGCGGGCGACGTGGTCGTCGGCATCGTGTCCGATCATGGATTCGGCGGCGCGGGAACCGGCGTCGTGCATCTCAACAACTGGCTGGCCGAACAGGGCTATCTCGCGTTTTCCTGTTCGGATCGGGCATTTCTCAAGAAGGCCGCGCTGGCGCTCGTGCCGGATTCCTGGCGAGGGGCGCTGTTCCGGCGCTTGCCGAATCTGAGCGCGAAGGCCGAAAGCCAATCGAGGTTCGCGGGAATTGACTGGACCCGCACTCATGCGTGGTCCGAGGAACTGAACTATTTCCCTTCGATCCGCATCAATCTGCAAGGCCGCGAACCGGCGGGACAAGTTTCGGCGGACGCATACGATTCCTTTTGCGACGAACTGTGCGCACGCCTGGAATCGTGGCCGGTCGTGAAAAAGGCATGGCGGCGCGAAGCGGTCTACCACGGGCCGCATGTGGACCGCGCGCCCGATATTCTCCTCAAACTGGCGCTCGAAGACGGTTACTCGCACTCATGCCTGCGTGCGCGAGGCGGGCCGCCCTTCCGGCGTTTGGCGTCCGGCGAATACCTTGGCGGCAAGGAGCGCGGCATGAACGGCAACCACCGCCCCGAAGGCGTGTTCTTCTTGTCGCTTCCAGTGAGCGCGGGCGCTGCACACATCGAGGACATAGCGCCGACGGCGTTGGCCATCCTCGAAACACCGTGTCCGGATATGGACGGCATTTCGATGAGCGATACGCCTGCTCCATGTGGGCCGGGAATCATTCCCGGCCTACGCGGCGATGCCCAGTCAGAGATTTCTTCGAGCGCCTATTCGCCGGAACAGGCGAAAGAGATGGAAGACCGCCTGCGAGCGCTGGGGTATTTCGAATGAGCCTGCGCATCGCTATGCTCGGCGCATGCCCGTATCCGGCCCCGCAAGGCTCGCAGGTGCTGATTAGGAACACGGCTCTGGCGGTCGAATCGCTCGGACACGAGGTCCATGTCGTCGTATACGGGTACGGCGCCGGGCCGGATGAAAGCGGATTGACGATTCATCGTGCCGCGCCGGTGCCGGGCGCGCGGCGCATTGCGGCGGGACCGTCCCTGATGAAGCCGTTCCTCGATGTCGCGCTGCTTATGAAATTGCGCGAGGTCGTTCGCCGGCATCGCATCAATCTTGTCCACGCGCACAACTACGAAGCGCTTATCGTCGCGCTCGCCGCGCGAGCGTGCCCCGTCGTGTATCATGCGCATAACGCGATGGAAGACGAATTGCCGCATTTTCTGTACGGCGGCCGCGCGCTGGGGGCATGGCTGGATCGCACGTTTCCGCGCCGGGCGGATCACGTCATTGCGCTGCACGAACGGCTCGCGCAATACCTGATCACCCGCGGATGCGCGAAGGAGCGCGTTACCGTAATTCCACCGTCCGTCGAGAAATTCAGGGACAGACACCTTATTTCCTCGCCGATATCGCCTAAGCAACAGCACGACGAGAGCGGAAATAAGGTGTCTGTCCCTGAATTTCCGATCGTTCTTTATACCGGCAATCTCGACCGGTATCAGAATCTCCCGTTGCTGCTGCGCGCAATGGCCCTTGTCCGGCAAACGTTGCCGGACGCCCGGCTCGCGATCGCGTCCGCGCAGCGAGGGCGGCGTCCGGGAGCCGAAATGCTCCACACGCCCGATTTCGCATCGCTCGAGCGCGTCCTTGCGCGCGATTGCGTCGTGGCGTGTCCGCGCGTCTCCTGGAGCGGCTACCCGATCAAACTGCTCAACGCCATGGCCGCAGGCAAGGCCATCGTCGCGTGCCAGAGCGCCGCGCCGCCCATCGTACACGAGGAAAACGGCCTTCTCGTGCCGGACAACGACGCCGGCGCTTTCGCCGAAGCACTAATCCGTCTGCTTCGCGATGCGGATTTGCGCGTGCGTCTGGGCGGCAACGCACGCGAAACAATCCGGCTGCATCACGACCCGCAACGCATCGCTTCACAAATCGATACCGCCTACGAGATGGCCGCACGAAACAGCCGTTTTTCAGCATTTTAAGTCCATTTTAAAAACAGCAATAGATTTTTTGACAATTTTCATAAGCAACTGAAATTTCGATTTATTGAGCGCAAATACGGCGGAGTTATTATCTCGATGACAATTATGATTACGAAGGCGAGCATAAAAAATTCGCGGACGCCTGGAGAAAAATCTACAATTTCGGTTCATGGGATTGATACGAACAATGGTCTCCGCAGGCGCCGCCTGCCTTGCGATCGCGTTATGCGGATGTGACGCGCTGCGGCGCATTCCGTCGGATGCCGGCGATATAAAGATTGTCGAGGCGGCGGTGTTCGAGGGAGGATATGGAATCGAGTGGCATCGGAAAATCGCGAGGAACTATTCGGAGGAGCGTGCGGCCGATCGCGTGTGTGTTGAATTATGGGGCGATCCGCGTGTGGCGGAGAAGATCAAGCCGAGGTTGCTGCGGGGCGATCCGCCGGATCTCTTTCTCATGCTGGGCCTGCCGGTGTGGATGTTGATCGCGGACGGAAAACTGCGCGATTTCAACGCGGCGCTCGAAAAGCCCGCCTACGGAACGGCCACGCGGTGGCGGGATCTGTTCATCCCTGGCACCCTGGACATGTTCGCGAGCGACGGCAAGGTGTATGCGCTGCCGAGCGCGTTCGGAGCGTGGGCCTGCTGGTACGACGCGCGCATGTTTCGCCGGCACGGCTGGACGGTTCCGAAGACGTGGAGCGAGTTCGACGCGCTGTGCCGCGCGATTCGGAAGGCCGGCGTGGAACCGATCGCGTTTCAGGGAAAGTATCCGAACTACGGCTGGTTCACGTTCGTCACGCTGATACAACGCTGCGGAGGTCTTGCCGCCATCAACCGGATCAATCGGTTCGAACCGAACGCCTTCTCGCATCCGGACGTGGTTCGCGCCGCGCGTCTTACGCAGGAAATGGCCCGAAACCACTTCCAGCGGGGCGCGATGGCCATGACGCACACCGAAAGCCAACTCCAATTCGTCAACGGCCAGGCGGCGATGATCTGGTGCGGAATCTGGCTCGAAAACGAAATGAAAAGCAGCACGCCGCCCGGTTTCGAGATGCGCTGTTTCAACGTGCCGGCCGTCGAAGGCGGCAAGGGCAATCCGAAACTCTTCAACGGCATGGGCGCGGAATGGATCTTCGTACCGTCCGATGCGCGGTATCCGGAAGAGGCACAGGATTTCGCGCGTTATCTGGTTTCGCCGATCAACGCGCCCGACATGGGCGCAAGCATCGGCGTCATCTCCCCCATGCGCGGCGCAACGCCCCGATCGGCGGTCAGTCCGGCGCTGCAATCGGTGCTCGATATGATAGACAACGCGCCGGGGATTTTCTCGGTGCGGGCTGATGCACTGTTTCTCGAATGGACGCAGGAAGTCATGCAGCCGTCGCTGTCGGCCTTGTTGCGCGGCGAATCCACGCCTGAAACATTCTGTCGGCGGCTCGACGAGGGCATCGCGGCGGCATGCGCCAATCCGGATGCGATCATCCCGCCCTACGTTTCCTATGATCCCGCCCAATTCGGGGAAACGCCATGAAGAATCGGAGCGAACAACGCATCTTCATCGCCACGTTCCTCGCGCCGGCATTGCTACTATTCACCCTCTTCGTGGCCATCCCGGGTGTGCGCGCGCTTGGTTACAGCCTGCGCCGCTGGGACGGCCTCTCGACGCCGGTTTACGTCGGCTTCAAGAATTTCGCGACGCTCTTCCGCGACAGCGATCTATTTCTGACCGCGCTGAGGCACAACCTTTTTTTGATGGCGGTGGGCGGCTCGTTGACCTTGCTGCTCGCACTGTTTTTCGCCGCCGTATTGCACCGGCGCGTGCGGGGCGCGGCGCTGTATCGCGTGGCGTTCTTCTTTCCGAACGTCATCGCATCGGTAGCCGTCGCATTGCTGTGGGTGCTCCTGTACAGCACGACGAATTTCGGCGTCGTCAACGGCCTGCTATTCCATCTCAAGGACGCACTGGCCGCGGCGGGGATCGCATGGCCGGCGGGATGGACGCTCCCGTTTCCCTTCGTGGACTCGAAATACGTCATTTACTCGATCGTGCCCATGATAGTCTGGACCGCGACCGGCTTCTACATGGTGCTGTTTCTGGCGGCGATGGAAAACATTCCGGAAACGTATTACGAAGCGGCGACGCTCGACGGCGCGTCGCCGTTCGCGCAATTCCGCCACATCACGTTTCCCCTGATTCGCGAAGTGTTCACGGTCGGACTCGTCTTTCTCGTGATCGGTTCATTGAAGTTTTTCGACGCGATATGGGTCATGGAAAACCAATGGCCGACGAAGGACTCCCACGTCCTGGCAACGCTGCTGTATCAGAAGGTGTTTACGGAATACAACGTGGGATACGGCTCGGCAGTGGCCGTATTGTTGTTCGTACTGGTGTTTTTAGCGACGCTCTTGACGTTGCGCCTGTCGCGCAAGGAGGCGCTGGAATACTGATGCGGCATTTCCATGCTTCCACAACCGGATCGCCTTATCGTGCTCGTGCTCGTGCTCGTTATCGTACTCGTAATCGAGCCGTGGAGATTCCGCGGGTTTGGAGTCTGGGGTCCGGGGTCTGGGGTTTGGGGTTTGATGAATTCGTGTCCGCAATCATAATCGTAAATGTAATCGAAGATCCCTCATTCTTTATCTTTCATCCTTCATCCTTCCGGAATCCAAACCCATGCCCATGCTAACCAAAATCCGTACCGCAGTCCTCTACGCCACGCTGCTGGCATGGCTCTTGGCGGTCGTGTTGCCGCTGGCGTGGGTGTTCATGAATTCCCTGCGCAGTTCACAAGAAATATTCGAGAATCCCTTTGGATTGCCGTGGCTGATCGCCGGTTCGCCCCACGCGGACAATCCCGCCGTTCCAGCTCCTTGGGACGCCGCCAAGAGCAACTTCGCAGCGGCATGGGTCAAGTCGCATTTCAGCAGTTTCTTTTTCAACAGCGTCATCGTGACCGGCGCGTCGCTCGCCGGCGTTCTGGCCGTGTCGGCGATGGCGGCGTATGTCCTGGCCCGGTTCCCGTTTCGCGGCAGCCGTCTCTTGTTCCTCTACTTCATCAGCGGCATGATGATCCCCGCACAACTGGTCCTGGTGCCGCTGTTTTTCCAATTCACGGAAATCTCGCGGTTCCTGACGCGCCTCACGGCCCCGTTCGGATACGAGGTCCAATTGCACGATTCGCTCTTCGGCTTGACGGTGCTCTACATCGCGCTGAGCCTTCCGTTCACGATTCTCGTGCTCACCGGCTTCTTCAAATCACTGCCCGGCGCATTACGCGAAGCGGCGATCATGGACGGCGCGGGCGAATACCGCGTGTTTTGGAACGTCATGCTGCCCTTGGGCAAGCCCGGCATCGTGACCGCGGCCATCTTCAATTTCCTCGGTCTTTGGAACGAGTACCTGTTCGCGCTCGTGTTCGTGAACGCCTCGGCGAAGAAAACCTTGCCGCTCGGCCTCGCCAGTGTGAGCATCCAGGCCCAATACAAGACCGATTTCGGACTCATGTTCGCCGGACTGGTCATCGTGATGCTGCCGACGCTGCTGGTTTACATGCTCTTGCAACGACAGTTGACGCGCGGCATCACGCTCGGCGCGCTGAAAGGGTAGGCGGCTCGGCCATCCCAAATCGCCGTGGCTTCCGTTCCACGCGGCGGTTACCGGCGTCTTTTTCCCAGCAGGCCGGATTCAATCGGCACACGCTTGCTGAGCCAGCGCCGCAGAGGCAGATCACGGGTGCAGTAGTCGCCGATATAGAGGAGATGCATCGGCAGCGTGCGCCGCGAACGTGTGTCGCGGATGATACGGGCGATCCGACGCGGATTTCCGTAAAATTTCCGGTAGGCGCGATCCGCAAACCGAAAGAAAACGTCATCGGGGACAGTTGACAGATTGGAAACCGCGTCAAAGGTGAAATAACTGAAACTATCGTCATAATTCATGCTCTTAAGGCGATCCGGCATGTCGCGCAGGGTTTCCCGGTACAGTTCCGTGCCCGGAAACGGCGTCACATAAAAAAAGAAAGCCGAATGCAGTTTCGAATTGCAAACGGTGTCCACCGTCAACTGCATTTCGTCGAGAGTCTCTCCCGGGAAGCCTATCATCGTAAAGCCCGTGGCCAGGATTCCGTGCTGAACGGCCATTTCGACGCCTTGGAGAAAACGCGGGATATTGAGGTGTTTTTGGATTTGCTTCTGGATCCGTTCCGACGCGGATTCGAGCGCGAATGAACTGTACCATGTCCCCATGTCGTCAAGGGCGTCCACGGTTTCTTGTGTAAGAATATCGGTCCGCATCCCGTTTGGAAACGCCACGTTGACCCGGATGTTTTGCTTTCGAAGCAGATCGGCTATCGCCGTTACTCGCTCTGGCGCGAAATTGAAACTGTCGTCCATGAAATCCACGTCTTCCACGCCGAAGGTCTTCGCATAGTGTGCGATTTCGTCCACGACGCGCTCGGCGGAATGAAAACGGAATTTCTTCCCGAAGATGTTGTGGCAATAGGTGCAATGCCACGGACACCCCCGGCTGCTGAACATCGCGATGTATTTTCGCAGCATCGGGAAAAAGACCTGCGTCGAGTTGGCCCAATACCGGCGGATGTCAATCAGATCGTAGGCGGGAAACGGGAGATCATCGAGATTTTCGATAATGGGTCCATGCCCTGCGTTGCAGACGATCGCACCGTCGGGACTTCGCCAAATCAAACCCGGAATGGTGCTGTAATCCTGGTTGTCGCGAAATGCCTGGAGGATGTGAAGTAAGGTTCTCTCCCCCTCCCCCGCCACCAGCATGTCGGCGGCCGTATGCTCCAGGATTACCTCGCCAAAAGCCGATACATGCGGCCCGCCCAGCACCAGGAGGGCTTTCGGGCATGCGTGCCGGATCCCCTGAGTCAACGCCTGCAATCCGCGATGTGCGCCGGTCAGACACCGCATGCCTACCACGTCGGGATCAAATGAGGACACCTGCGCCACGACTTCCGCGTCCGGCCAGTCGCCCTCCCGTTGATCCATAATCCGCACATCCACTTCGAGGTGCTGCCGCACGTACGCCGCGAGGTATAGCGGTCCCAGCGGCGGCGTCAACGCCGGTGTCTGTTCGCGGCGCCCCACGTTGATCAAAACAATGCGCAACGCGGCGCTCATAAGCCGGCGGGGCCTTCTGGATAATGGACCGGATGACGAAAACGGCCACGTTTCCGGCTGAACGATTGCGCGATGGCGCCCGGGAAGAATTGCAGAAAACGGAACGGATGCGGACAATCGCGTGTGAACCGGTATAGCCGGGTGGGACTACCGAAAAACGTTCTCGTAGCCTTGCGAAGATAATAGAGAAGTTCCTCGTCGGATACAGCGGAAAGGTTGACGACGGGGTTGTAGTAAACGTCGTGATTGGTGAAATCAAGGTTCCGCATACGTTCCGGACAGAGTTGCATGGCCAAATCGTACAAGCCCGAATTCGGATACGGCGTGGCCTTGAAGAAAAAGGCCATGTGCAGCAGCGACTTCCGCGATATGTCAATCGTCATCTGCATTTCTTCGGCCGTTTCGGTCGGGAAACCGAACATCATGAAGCCATAGGTGAATACACGATGGCGGGCCATCATTTCGACACCATCGAGGAAACGCTGGATATTCAGTCCCTTGCGGACCAGTTTCTGGATGCGCGGCGAACCCGCATCCAACGCGCACGCGCACGAACGCAAGCCGGCCGCCACCATGGCGTCCACGACTTCTTGTGTCAGCGTATCCGTGCGCAGCCCGTTCGGCATCGTCAATTTGACACGTAGATTACGACGATTGACCTCCTCGCTGAAACGGTACACCCTTTCTTTGTCCTGAATGAAAGCATCGTCAATGAAATCGAAACGTTCCGCGCCATATTTCTTTTTCAGATACTCCATTTCGTCCACAAGCCGTTCTGGCGTTTGCCCGCGGAAGGTCTTGCCGAAAATTTTATGGCAAAAGATACAGGGAAAAGGGCAACCACGGCTCGACGACAACACCACCTGTTTTTGCGGCGGCGGAATCGGCGACTGTGAATAGACGGTCCAATACCGCGGCACATCCAAGAGATCATAGGCCAGGAAGGGTAATTCGTCTAAATTTTCGACGATGGGTAATTCTCCGGGATTTCGCACGACCGAACCGTCGGGAAGACGGCGGTAAAGCCCCGGCACATGTTCGAATGTATCGCCATCCTGTATCGCCCGCAGAATCATTTCGAAGGCGATTTCGCCCTCTCCCGAGACCAGCGCATCCGCGTGCGTACCTTCGATGGCCGCTGCTTGAACTGCCGCCGGATGCGACCCGCCCAGGAGAATCGTGCAAGAGGGCAATGCGTCGCGCACAGCCTTTGTTATCCCCGGAACGAACGTGTCCGCCGATGTCATATAGGAAATACCAACGACATCCGGCCGCGCCTGAATGATTCTCCGTGCGACTTCCTGATGATTGATGCGTTCAAGCCGCTGATCGAGAAGCGTGATACGCAACCCGCGTAGTTTTTCGCGCGCCCACGCCGCCAAAGACAGAATACCGACTGGCGGCGGAGTGGACGGCGCCGTCTTCAAATATTCGCCGAGGCTAACGAGAAAAACATGCAATGGCTTCATGGGTGGCGGCCATCTGGCGTGGTAAGTAGCGGTTTCAACTCAGCGCCTGTAACAAAAAGCGCAGACGAGTGGCGCAGACTGTCCAGTCTGCGCAAAAGGATCTTTTTTCTGGTATGTCTGCGCAGACTGGACAGTCTGCGCCACGGATTTCAGCATTTGTTTACAACCTCTCAAGGTTCCGGGGGCCGAAAACGATCCATCGGCACCGGTCCGCTCTTGCGCGATTTTATTTCCTTCGCGGGCACACCGCCCACGGTAATTCCCTCCTTGACGATATCCGACACCACCGCCGCCTGGATGCCAATAATGACCCATGGAGCGACCTTGATCCCGGTCCGGATAATGGCGCCCGGCGACACCTGCACACCTTCACCCAGCGTAACGAATCCCAGCAGCGCGGAATTCGTGCCGATCGTGCAATAATCGCCAATGTCCACATCGTGTCCGATCACACTCGGAGAACCCGCGCAGACATAATTCCCGATGCGCGCATCAGAGGCTATCCAAGTGCCCATCGTGATGAATCCTCCCGCCCCGCACGATATCTCCCCGTAAATCTTCGCCCCCGGATGCACAAACGTCGGAGCAGGCGCCAACCCCCGCGCCAGCGCCTTTTCCACCAACAGTTTTTTTACCCTCGGATACGTAAACGTCGGCAAAAAACTACGAAATGCGTTGTCATCCAAACCATAAAACCGGCGCGCCGGCGTAAAATCCCAATCACGAATGACCGGCAGCGTATCCCGGCAGACCACGGCCGTCTCCGCTTCGGATCGTTCGTCCAAGATGGCGACCTTGATGTCAGGATACACCTCGCGCAAATCCTGGTACAGCACCACCATGCCGCCCGCGCCGCCAAGAATAATCAAATCTCTCATTATCTTCGTCGCTCCCAATCAACAACAACAAGTATCCCGTTCAATGTTCAACATTGTCAAGGCATGAAACTCAGATATTCAGCCATCGCCGCAATCGAAAATCGCGCGAACAGTAGTCGCCGAAAATAAGCGCATGGATTGGCAAAGTACGTTTTGAACGTGTATCGCGGATGATCCGTCCGATGCGCCATGGATTGAAATAGAATTTGCGATACGCCTTCTGCGCGAATTGGAAAAACAACGCATCGGGCATTTCGGATAAATTCACGATGGCATCCCCGGTAAAAAAAGTAAGGCTTTCATCGAAATTCATGTTTTGCAGTCGTTCCGGCACGAATCGCAATGCCTGCTGATAGAGTTCGGTTCCTGGAAACGGTGTCACATAGAAGAAAAACGTCGAATGGAGCATCGAAGCGCATGCCATATCAACCGTCATGCGCATTTCGGCTTCCGTTTCCGTGGGAAATCCGATCATGGTGAATCCCGTGGTAAAAACGCCCCGCCGGACCAGCATTTCCACCCCTTCGAGAAAACGTGGCAAGTTCAGGTTTTTCCCAATCATTTTCTGAAGGCGATCCGAACCGCATTCCAGCGCGCATCCGCTGTACCACGCACCCATCGAGGCAAGCGCATCCGCGGTATCGTCGCGAAGAATATCGGTTCGCAATCCATTGGGAAACGCCGTGCGCACCTTGATGTTCCGGCGTCCCATTAATTCCGCGATTTCCATGACGCGATCGGCGGACAGATTGAAACAGTCGTCCACCAGTTCAAGATCACTGACGCCGTATGTGCGGACATAGTGTTCAATCTCGTCCACGACCCGTTCCGCCGAGTGATAACGGTAATTTTTCCCGAAAATGTTATGGCAATAATTGCACTGCCATGGACATCCGCGGCTGGTAAACAGCGCAATGTAGTTACGAAGGAGCGGAAAGAAACACTGGGTCGGCAGCCGCCAGTATTGGCGAATGTCAATCAAGTCATAGGCTGGAAATGGAAGGTTATCGAGGTTTTCGATGAACGGCGTCTGGCCCGAATTGGTAATAACCTCTCTTTCATGACGCCAAATCAGTCCGGGAATCCGGCGGTAATCTTTGTTGTCCTGGAAGGCTTGAAGGATACCGTCAAAGGCAATTTCACCTTCCCCCGTTACCAGCATGTCGGCTGATGTCGAATCCAGTAGTGTCTTGCCGAAAGCGGAAACATGCGGCCCCCCAAGGACAACGAGACAATCCGGCAACGCCTGCTTGATTCCTTGTGTCAGAATATGCAGGCCCCGATGCGCGCCCGTTACGCAGCGTATCCCGACGATGTCGGGCTTCAGTGCGGCCACCTGCCTCACGGCTTCCTCATGGGTCCAGTCGGCTGCGCGTTGATCGAGAACGGCGATCTCCACGTTATGATGTTCTCGCACATATGCCGCAAGATACAGAAGACCCAACGGCGGCGTGAACGCCGTCACTTTTTCGACGCGCCCTGCATTTACCAGCGCTATACGCAATGCAGCCATCAGACGTCCTTTGGGTTAGGGGGTCCGAAACAGACGCAGCATCAAGCGGACATTGGTCAAATGTTCTCGAATCGAGCGAACCGGCAAGGAGGCGCGAGGCGGCCACTGCTTCACGGCCATCACATACGCCTGCCATACCAGGTATATCGCAAGATACAACCACGAGAGAGGCAGCGAACAAATGGTTTCGCAATATTTGCGAAGCCATGGGAAACGAACAAAGAAATCGAACAACTTGTGCAGATTCTCTATTTTTCGTTTTTCGGCGGGCGAACCGAAAGAGAAAACGGAAAAACGGCGCACCGAGGGCGACAATTGTTCTTCGGCGGACAGGTATCCATGCTCGACGGCATAATCGTAAATGCTTGTACCGGGCCACGGATAGAGGAGAGTCGCCAATGAATAGGTCGGGCGCACCGCGACATTGAAATCCAGGGTTTTGAGATCGGTTTCAAAACTATTCTCGACGGGAATGCCCACCAAGTTGAACAGGAACAGGCGGATACCATGTTTCTTGGCGATTTCCGTGGCTTTCAGTATCTGTTTATTGTTGATATTGCGCCGGAGCACCTCGTTGGCGACGCATTCGTCGGCGCACTCGACCGCTATCCACATGGCGCACAAGCCCGTGGCCTTGAGAAGTCCGATGAGTTCGTCCGTCACGTGTTCCGGCCGGCACGTGCATCCAAACGGCAGCCCCACGCGATCGCGGTACTCCGCGCAGAACGCCTCCATCCAGCCTTCCGGTTTTAGCGCGAAGTCATCGTCGCAAAACCCGACGGCCCGCAACGGATAGCGATCTTTTACCATACATATTTCGTCAATCACCGCATGCGGGGAGCGATGGCGAACAATGGGCCGGCAACCCCGGTAGATCCGGTTCCATTGGGCGTTGAAACAATAGGAACACGCATGTGGGCATCCGCGGGAAGCCATGAAAATCTTCCATCCCAGCCGGGCCAGATAGGGATCGCCCTCGTACAGAACGCGATGGTCGGGAACCGGAAACGCATCGAGACTCGTGGCAAGCGGACGCAAGGAATTCCGGTGAATCTCGCCTAGGTAACGCACCCAAAAATTCGGCGTTTCCCAATAGGCTTCACCCGACTGATACCGACGGCAAAACTCGGCCAGCGCCCATTCGCCCTCTCCGATGCAGATCGCGTCGCATTCCGGCTCGTCGTCAATCATTTCAGGTAAGAAGGTTGGGTGAATTCCGCCGAAAACAGCCAGAAAGCGAAATTCCCTTTTCAATTCGCGATTAAGCGCCACGTGGGACACATAATCGTATGTCATGATACTGTAACCGACGATATCCGGTTTGAACGTCTGCATGAGATCCCGCAGCCGTTTTTTCCCAAGGCGCGCGGCCACCGCATGCCGAATCTCATGGCCATCGGCGGAAAGACAGGCCGCCAGCGACGAAATGCCCAGCCGGGGCATTCGATTCAATTCGGCCGACAAGAAAAGTATTCTCACGCGCGGTATCGCTCCACACCCGTTCGGCGCGAGTATAGCCGCAGCGACAAGCGCCTGTAAAACACCGTAACGGCGCGGCGTACAAGGGACATGCGGTTCAGAAATAACCCAGCGCGCGCAGCGCCTCTTCGGCGGCTTTGACCTTATGAAAAGGTTCGGGCGCGAGTTTTTCCGCAGCCAGTTTCCCGCCAAGGGGATCCGAAATCGAGGCGGGTGTCAGAATGATTTTTTGCACACATGCCCAGCGCTCGCGGCCGGCGCCGGCCAAGGTAAACTCGAACATACCGTCGCCGGCATCGTAGGAACCCGCGGCAATGGCTTCGAATTGCGCCTGATCCGGCAAGGCATCGGCCTTCTGTAACACTACAGGATCGGCGCTCCCCCGCATCTTCAATAAGACCGCCGAAGCCGGGTAGCCTTCATGGGAAGAATCGTTGAGGATCTTGACGTGCACGTTATAAGTTCCCGCCGGCACGGGAAAACGCACCTGTAACCCAGGACATTGTTCTTCGGCGCATGAACACCACAAGACTCCATCTGTGCAGGCCCACTTATTGTCCGTCCGAAGGCGTGGCGATTTGACGGGCAGTATCACACTGCCTTCAACGGGGCCGCCGGATACGCAAAACGGCGCAATCCATGCCGCGTCGAGCGTCACCGCCACTTGGGGCAACTGGATATATTCCCGCCAATACCCCCTCCAGACCGCTTCCAACCGCGCGCGCAGCGACGCGGCCTGTTCCGGCATCGCGCCAATCAGATCCTCCGGCGCCGCATAGTTGTACGGAATGCGCCATAAATGCGCTTCGTTGCCATCCGGTGATTCCTGATATCGGTAATCGTTATTTCGGATCATGAATGAATAGGGCCCGTCGTAGAAGCCGCGATCCGGCGAGGCAAAAACGTATTCGTGCGGCGGTTCTTTTCCGGCGCCGTTTATCCATGGAACAAGGCTTTTCCCGTCATATCGGGCGTCTGACGCAATTTCCAGAAGTTCAAGCAGCGTGGGAACGATATCCACGTTTTCGACAAGCGTTCCGATCCGCTTTCCGCCGGCAATACCAGGCCCGGCCATGATGAACGGCACCTCCAGCAGTTCATCGTAAGATAGGTTTTTGGAATGCCCGACAAAGAAACCGTCTTCTCCAAGCGACTGCCCGTGATCGGAGCCGATAATGATAATGGTATTGTCCAGTATCCTGATTTCCTCAAGACGCCGGATCAGTTTTTCAATCTGGGAGTCCGAATAAAGGATGGCGCCGTCATACAACGCTTCAAGATAGGCGCGATCGTCCGCGGTAAACGGCTGTCCGTCCCGCCGGGCATACGATTGCGCGAAATCCACGGGCACAAGGTTATCCAGCGCATAGCGCGGATCAATCCATTGATCGTTGGGCGGCGACAAGATAATCGGGAAATGGGTATCCATCGCATGCACATAGGCGAAAAACGGCCTTTGAGGTTGGGCGGCCAGCCATTCGAAGATTTTCGCGTTCAATTGTTCCAATGTGGGCACGCCGCCCATGCCGATGGCCCACGGTAATTTGATGAATTCATCGAACGATTGGCCCAATCGGTCTTTTGCATCGAACATGGGATGCGCGTTGAACATGACCGTGTGGTAACCATGGGATCTCAGGGTATTCGCCACCAGAATCTCGTTTGCCGGCGGTATGCGCTGAACCACGGCCCGGGAAAAACGATCACTCAGGCACGACACGGGAAAATAGCACCCCGTCATATAGGACGGCACAGAAAAACAAGTACCGGTGCTTTGGGAAAAGGTTTTTTCAAACAGGACCCCGCGCCGGGCAAGGGCGTCCATGGCAGGCGATGTGGGCCGTGAATTGCCGTAACAGGACAAATTCTTGGCGCGGCAGGCATCGAGCACAATCCAGATCACATTGGGGCGGCCGGAGGATTGTTTTGTACGGCTGGAATCCGCGGAGGCGGATGAAAAGCCGGCATCGTGAATAGCTGGCGCGGCAACCGCCGGATGCGGAGCGGCGTCATGCGCCCGGAAGGGACATGTTCCATTCCACAGATAGCGCCAGCCTGATACGCCCAGCGCCAAACAAGCGACAACCAGGCATGCGCCCTTGATCTTTCCATTTCGGGACATTGGACGTTTCCCTTTCACCTATTTCGCGATCATCGCGGCAATTTCGTTTTTTTCGCGTTCCATTACCGATTCCGTACTCACGCCGAGACGAACCTCGCCGTTCATTCGTATAAGAAAACTACTCATGCAGCGATCCGCGACCGCGCGATCCCAGTTCAGGACCGAACAACTGGTGTTGATCGATAGACTCAGAAATTTCGAGGGCGCGTTCCGTGCGGAAATGCCCAGCCGGTGGGCGAAAAATAACCGCGCCATATGCGGAATGATGGCAAACGATTTGGCCCGCAGGGCATACATCAAGCAACAAACCATGGCTACGGCCTGTACGAATCGCCCCGACGATGCGAACCGCTCCCACCATTTCATCGCCCGTTTCAGCCGTTTCATGTGAAGAAATCCGGTAATGGACGCCATGCCCTGCCGGGTGCGGACGAACACCATAAGTTGCGTGTAGAGACACAACTTCATGCCCATGATTTGCATGATGGCAAAAAGCGCCTTTTGGAACGTAAGGAAATCCTCCCGGCAGCTGGCGGGGGTGGAATATCGCGCATATATCAAATCCATGATTTCGTCCGGCATCATCACATGCGAACGGTCGAGCGACCGTCCACCTCCGGACCACGTGAACCCGTTGACGGAAACGGCGCGAATGAACGGTTTGCCGTGCGCGAAGTCTATGCAGGCCGCTACCTGATCTTCGTTGATGCCCCGGAGCACCGTCACCGACAAGGACGTGGGGATGTTCAATGCATGCAGATTTTCCAAGGCGCGAATCTTCGGTTCGAAAAATTCTTCCGAACCCAAATGGCGTGTCTGTTCACGATCCAGGGAGTCCACCGAGATTCGGACATCCGTCACCCCCGACTCGATTAGTTTCTTGCAGAAATCCCGCGACGCCAGCGTGACGCCATTTGTCGCCAGTTGGGTCGCTATGCCGCGCTGCGCCGCTTCGCGAAAGAAATCGAACACATGCGGATGCAGGGTGGGTTCGCCTCCGGAAAATGTCAGTTTTACATGGCCATGATCGTCCAGGATGCGTTTCAAATCATCCATGGACATGTCTTCAAAAGCCGGTTTGCGCATGTCGGCGTTGCAATACCGGCACAGCATCTGGCACGCGGCGCTTGCGACAATCCATATGTTTGCGATCTTTTCGGCCGGTTTTCCCTTGCCGAGGACCTCGCTGAAAAAACGATCGAAATCCGTATACGCCTCCCCGTTTTTCGACATGCAAAGCCGATACGAACCATGATCGGGACATTCGCGAATCAAATAAACGGTTTCGCCCTCGCGCATAACACGGCCTTCCACTTCGCGCGCGCAAACGGGGCACAAAGCAACGGTTTTCCGGACTACACACATTTCAGACGACTCCGGCCTATGGTGATTTCCATAAGCGGCAAATGTAACCGTTCGCGGGCTGTTATTGAAAACCAAAGGGTTTTGGACACTTGTTTCACAAAAAGCTGGGACAGACACGTCTCGCTCGCGAGCTCGCTCGCTTGTGTCAGTCCCGCTTTTTGTTCCGTTTTGCTTGAAATATTGGGTTTTCGCATGCAATTTTTATCCGTGAGCGGTTACCGGCAAACAATTCGTTTGCATAATGTCACACCCGCAGTGCTTCCCGCAATGCCTCTTGGCGTGGCGCGGAATCTTGCATGGCAAGAGCTGCTGTGGCAAACTGCCCGCATGATTTTACGCAGAATAACAGCCATGACGGACGGACTTTCCAAGAGGAAAGTAAACGCATGAGAATTCTTTTCCTTTCGGCGGAATACAGCAAGATGTCCCGTTTGGGTATCGCATGGCTTGCTGGGTCTTTGATCGCCAACGGACACGAGGCACGCTATGCCGTTGCCTTGCGTTTGAGGCGCAAAGGCCTGCGAAATCTTATTCGTAATTTTCAGCCAGACATCATTGCCTACAGCATTATGTCGCATGATTATCCCGCGCATGTTGCCCTAAACCGGGAACTGAAAAAGGAATTTTCTTATTTGGCCGTGTTTGGCGGCATTCATCCGACGTTCTCGCCCGAAATGATAGATGAAGATCCCGATTGCGATGCGGTATGTATCGGTGAAGGCGAGAGGGCTTTTGTCGAATTCTGCCGGCGTCATGAAGCTCGCGAAGCCTATTGGGAAACGCCGAGTTTCTGGGTTCGTTACAGGGGCCGCATTTACAGAAACGCATTGATGCCCTTGGTTCCCGATCTCGATTCCCTGCCCCCCCCCAATCACAGCGTTGTCTACGACGGCGACCCGTTTCAAGGATCTTTGGGCGGCAAACTTTTCATGGCTTCGCGAGGCTGCCCGTATTCTTGTACTTATTGTTTCAACGTCCGCTATCGCGAATTGTACCCGCGCGAGGCCGCCGCGGTCCGCCATCGTTCTCCACGAGCCGTAGTTGATGAAATCTGCTCGGTAAAATCGCGGTATCCATTGTTGTTCACCGGCTTTCCGGACGACAACTTTGTCCTCAGACCTCCTGGTTGGATAGAAGAATTCAGCGCGCTCTACCGTGAACGAGTGGGCGTGCCCTTTGGCTGTACCGGACGTCCAGACTATTTTACGGATGAAACGCTTGCAACGCTCAAGCAGGCGGGACTAATCCTGGTAATGCTGGCGATCGAATGTGGCGATGAACGAGTCGCAAACGAAGTCCTGAACCGCAATCTGTCCAATGACGCGATACGGAAGGCCGCCGAAAGAACCAAAGCGCACGGCATCCGGCTGGTCTTGCTGAACATGCTGGGAATGCCGGTCGAAAACAGTTTCGATGTGGACCTCAAGACGCTTGATCTCAACATACAAATAGGGGCCTCCTCTTCAATGGCGAATCTGCTCTATCCATGGCCGGGCACGCCCATTTATCAATACGCCATGGACCACGGTTTTTTGCTGCCCGGAGAATCCTTGAATCCATCCGTCAGACGGAACTCCGTTTTCACATTCAAATCGCCTCTCGAACAGCGCAAGATTGAAAACCTGCACAAACTATTTGACCTGTTCGTGCATTTCCCCTGGTTACGGAAATATTGCGAAACAATCTGTTCGCTTCCGCTGACTTGGCCCTATCTGGCCATCTACTTCATGCGCGTCGCCTATGCCCAGACTTTCCGGCAGTATCCGGTCCGTTTTTTTCTGCCGGTTGGTTCTCCGCGTGAATGGTTGTCGCTTCTGTATCTGTTCCTGCGGATCCTTCGCACACCATGAGAAAAAAGTGATCTGTCAAAAACGGCTGCGGGAAAATGAGCGATAACATTTCGGACATGTCAACTCCCCATCCGGCGCCCGGCCAATCGCGGCCGAACCATTGGGTAAGCAGGATTGAAGGGCCAAAAGGCGTGGCGATCCTCGAAGCAGCCTCACTCCTATACGTGGGCGCGCCGATTATCATTTTTATCGCGGGATGGTTTCGCTTCTCACTTGCCGCGGCTCTCATTTTGGCTATTATCGTCCTGTTTACCCACAGCGGCCTACGGGCGGTGGCATGGGCCCGTGACGCCCGCGGCGACCGGCCGCCTCCCGATTCGTCCTACAGCGACGAGGATTTGTTTTTCCGTATTTCCCTTTTAGTGGGTTTGGTAGCCTTTCTCGTGGCCTGCACGGGCATTGGCGGATTCACGTTCCGGTTTTCGGATTACATGGCCTATGATGGAATTCTCCGCAGCCTGATCGAAAACCCTTGGCCGCCCGGCGCCATCAGCGATTATCCGAGTCCGGGAACACGTTATCCGGGACTTTGCCATTACTGGGCCTATTTCCTGCCGCCGGCCGTGGTCGGTCGTCTCTTCGGTTGGAATGCCGCCTATCTGTTCACTTACGTATGGCATACGGTGGGCGTGCTGATTGCCGTCATCTGGTTCCTGCGCCTGATCGGAACTTTTCGTCTTCGCTTCGCCCTTATGTTCCTCCTCTTTGCGGGAGTAGACATCATCGGCTACCTTTGCACGACGCCGCTTCCGGGTTCACAGGACATTTCATGGATTGATTACTTTACCGGCGGTTTCTGGTGGTCCATCGGACGTGGATGGATGGCGCATTGGTCCGCCAATTTTTCTCTTCTCACGCCTGATGGCCAGACGATTATGGGCGGCGTTTTCTACCGGTTTTACGGGCTGCTTTCTTTTTTGTTCGATGGCCCCAATCACGTCCTGCCGGCATGGGTGCTGATCTTCATCGTGCTGCACGACGCGCTGCGCCGCAAGACGCTCGAACGTTCTTTTCTGCTCGCTTCGATACTGCCTATATGCTCTATTTTCGTTACCCTCGGGACCATTCCCGTACTACTGATGGCAACTCTTCATACTCGCGGAAGGCGCTTGTTCACTCCGGGCAACGTAATTGTGGGGCCTCTTCTCGTTATTGCGTTCATTTTCTACTACAAATCCGTCGAATCCGACATCCCAAGCAGTTGGCTGTGGACATTTCAAGACGTAAGCAAAACATGGACGTATTTGCTGTTGTATTACCTGTCGGCTTTCGGGGTCTATGCAATCGCCGCTCCCTCCATGCGGGGCAACGAATACCGCCCCGGCCGCCTCTGGTTTTACGGCGCACTGGCCGTGTTCGTCCTGGCGCCTTGGTACCGTCTGGGCGTGTACAGCGATTTCACAACCAAGGTCATCATTCCCTGCCAACTCGTCTTTCTGGTTTGTTTGGCCACGGCCATCCGCGCACCGGAGGGAAAATACGCAAGGCTTCGCCAGCGGATCCTGATAGGAGCGCTTGTGGCCGGCACATGGGCGTCTCTGGGCATCGTATATCGAGCGGTGGAATTCGGTTTTTCATTTCAGCCGCCCCCGCAAGAACGGGCCATGTATATACCCGAAAAACTGGAGCGATACAGCAAATCGAATGAAAAAATAGTGACCCACGAGGATAATTTTTTCTGGAAGCACCTTGCACGGCCAACCATCTACATGCAAACGCCGGATAATCCGGCTGTCCTGTCCTATGATTTCACCGTGCCTCTGCAAAACGCCGAAGCATGGAAATACTTCGGCGACAAACATGTGCAGTCAAACAACGGCATCACAATTGAGATCGAGGGCAACCAGCCCTTGATACGCTGCGACGACGTCGGGCTGGATACCCGGACCGCCGGTTCTGTCCTTTTGGAACATTCCGTGGTGGACGATCGGGGCCGGGCGCCCGATTACGCCATCGTCTTCTTATGGGCCAGCGAACAGGACGTGTGGAAGCAGGGTGGCTGGTGGCCTTTTCACCGCTGGCGATCCAGCGTCATCCATCCGGCGCTGGAGCCTCTTTCGGCCAATTCCTACTGGCGCGGTACGGTCAAGACGATGGCCCTCTTTCTAAAAATAAACGGCGATACCGGCGGGCGGTATACGGTCAATTTGCGCCGTATGACATTCCTGCAACGCTAAATATGCAGGTTAGCGAACGGCAATCAACCGATATTTGAGATTTTTCTCCTTTTCTCCATAGCGCGTTGAACGCTACCTTATGCGTTTAGTAAAATAAAGCGCCGTTTGTTTGCGGCACCCTAAAAAACAAGAAGCCTGTGCAGTCGCAGGATAACCCGAAAAACGAAGGAGAGCACCACCATGGCGAAGAAGAATGTCTATTACTTTGGCGCCGGCAAGTCCGACGGCAAAGCCGAAATGAAAAACCTGCTCGGCGGCAAGGGCGCCAACCTTGCCGAGATGTGCAACTTGGGCATTCCGGTGCCGGCCGGTTTCACGATTACCACCGAAATGTGCACCGAGTATTACAAGAACAACAAGAAATTGCCCGCTTCGCTTACCACAGAAGTCAACGCGGCATTGGCCAAGGTCGAGAAGGCCATGGGGAAGAAATTCGGTGATCCGAAGAATCCGCTACTGATATCGGTGCGTTCCGGCGCGCGCCGGTCCATGCCGGGCATGATGGACACGGTGCTCAACGTTGGTCTGACACCCAAGACCATTCCGGGCCTCATCGAAAAGACGAAGAACGAACGCTTTGTATACGATTCGTACCGCCGCCTGATCATGATGTATGCCGATGTCGTGATGGAAAAAGCCGCCGGACTCGAACCGGCCGAAGGACAGGGAGTCCGCCTTCAACTTGAACACGCCATGGAAGCCGTCAAGAAGGCCAAGGGATACAAACTCGACACCGACCTCACCACCGAGGATCTCAAGGCGCTGTGCACCGAATTCAAAGCCATTGTCAAAAAGTGCATCGGCAAGGCGTTTCCCGAAGACGCGACCGAGCAACTTTGGGGCGGCATCAAAGCGGTGTTCCAGTCATGGAACGGCAAGCGCGCAAAGGAATACCGACGCATTGAGCGTATTCCCGATGAATGGGGCACGGCGGTCAACGTCCAGGCGATGGTGTTCGGCAATACGGGCGAAACCTCGGCAACCGGCGTGGCCTTCACGCGCGATCCGGCAACGGGCGACAACAAATTCTACGGCGAATGGCTTGTCAATGCACAAGGGGAGGACGTGGTCGCCGGTATCCGTACCCCGTCACCGTTGAACAAGTCCACCAAGACCGAACAAAGCAAACATCTCAAATCGCTTGAGGAAGTCAATCCGAAACTGTACAAACAACTCGACGGCATCCGCACCCGGCTTGAGAAGCATTACAAGGATATGCTCGACATCGAATTCACTATCGAGGAAGGCGTGTTGTGGATGCTTCAGTGCCGTGTCGGCAAGCGTACGGGCACGGCGGCGGTCCGTATGGCCGTGGACATGTGCGAAGAGAAACTCATTGACCGGGAAACGGCCATCATGCGCGTCGCACCGGATCAACTCGATGAACTGCTTCATCCGATGCTCGATCCGAAGGCCGAAAAAATCGCAACGGTCATCGCGGAAGGCCTTCCGGCAGGCCCGGGCGGCGGCGTGGGACAGGTCGTATTGACAGCCGATGATGCCGCGGAATGGACGAAACAGGGCAAGAAAGTCATCCTCGTCCGCAACGAAACGTCGCCGGAAGATGTTCACGGCATGCATGTCGCCGAGGCCATCCTGACGGCGAAAGGCGGTATGACCTCTCATGCGGCATTGGTCGCGCGCGGTTGGGGCAAGTGCTGCATCGTCGGCTGCGGCGCATTGCATATAGACCTTGAAACGAAAACCGTGACCGCCGGCGGGATTGTGATCAAGGAAGGCGATTGGATTTCGATGAACGGATCCAAGGGCCGGGTGTATTCCGGAAAAGTTCCGGTCGTGCCGGCTGAACCTGAGCGCAACAAGTGGTACAAGAAACTGATGACATGGGTTGACGCCACCCGCCAAATCAAGGTCCGCACCAATGCGGATCGCCCGGTTGACGCGGCACAGGCCATTGCGTTTGGCGCCGAGGGCATCGGTTTGACGCGCACCGAGCACATGTTCTTCGAGCCGGAACGCATCGTGCATGTCCGCGAAATGATTCTTGCGGAAAACGAAGAGGCCCGCCGCAAGGCCGTCATGAAATTGTTGCCGTATCAAAAATCGGATTTTCTGGGCATCCTAAAGGCAATGGCCGGAAAACCCGTAACCATCCGTTTGTTGGATCCCCCGCTGCACGAATTCGTCACGCTTCATGACGAGCAAATCATGGAACTGTCCGAAGAAATCAATGTTCCGGTCTCTAAGATCCGCGCCCGCATTGCGCAACTCCACGAGTTGAACCCGATGCTCGGCCATCGCGGCTGCCGCCTCGGCATCGCCTATCCCGAAATCACCGAAATGCAGGCGACGGCCATTCTCGAAGCCGCTGCGGAACTGACGAAAAAGAAGATCAAGGTTGCGCCGGAAATCATGATTCCGCTTGTCGGCCATCCCAATGAATTTGCCAATCAGGAAGCCATCATTCGCGCCGTGGCCGATAAAGTACAGAAAGCGTACAAGGTCAAACTGAACTACATGGTCGGCACGATGATCGAAATCCCCCGCGCCGCGCTCGTTGCGGACAAGATTGCCGAAAAGGCCGAGTTCTTCAGTTTCGGCACGAACGATCTCACGCAGATGGGCTTCGGTTTTTCCCGCGATGATATCGGCGGATTCCTTCCCTTCTATCTGAAGAATAAAATCCTGCCGGACGATCCGTTCCAGACGCTCGACCAGGAAGGCATCGGGCAACTGGTCGCCATGGGCGTCGAGCGGGGACGCAAGACGCGCCCCACGCTCAAGTGCGGTATCTGCGGCGAACATGGCGGCGACGCCAACTCGGTGAAGTTCTGCCACCGCGTTGGGCTTGATTACGTGAGTTGCAGCCCGTTCCGCGTGCCGATCGCGCGTTTGGCTGCGGCACAGGCCGCCATCGAAACCCCGCGCAAGGCCTCCCGAAAGTAGTCCAGTCCGTATAAAATTCATCGCCCCCGAATGTCAATTCGGGGGCGATTTGTTTCCACGTTTGGGCAAACTGGACGAAGCGGACGCCGCGCTTATTTACCGTCCGCCGCCTTGAGTTTGCCGACCAAGTCAATATACTGCTGCATGGCCTCTTCCTGTGACGTACCCTCCAGTTTCTTCCACATATCGTATTTCACGCGTCCAACGAAATCGAGCATTCCGGGACGATCCCCTTTGCAATCCCCCTCCGTGGCCTGTTTGAAAAGTGCGTACAACTGCAATTTCACATCGTTGTCCGGCGCTTTCGACAATTTGACCACATCGTCTTTTGCCTGTAGAAACGCCGCTTTGAGGTCTTCCGACATTTGACCATCCTCCGTTTTTGCCGTTCACCGGCCATTCCCAAAACCACCGCGAGTGCCAAAACTACACACATCGGGTTCCTTATACATGATTCAGGCGTTTGCATACAAATTCGAGTACGTCTCAAATAAACAGATTGACGTTGGATGCTCCGGCTTCGCCAAGGTAGTTGCCGACTCCGGCAATCTCGACGCCTTCAATAAGTTCTTCTGGTTTGATACCCATGACGTCCATGGACATCGAACAGGCCACAAGCCTTATCCCGTTCGCTTTCGCGGAGGCAATCAGTTCCGGCAGCGACAACACGTTCTTTGTGCGCATAACGTGTTTCATCATCGCCGTGCCTATCCCCCCCATGTTCAATTTCGACAGTTTCAGACGGCTGGCGCCCTTCGGCATCATCATACCGAACATCCGGTCGAGGAAACCTTTCGGCACAGACGGCCCTTTTTCCTTGCGCAAAATGTTCAATCCCCAGAAGGTAAAGAAAATCGTTACATCACTCCCCATGGCCGCCGCGCCGTTGGCAATGACGAATGTGGCAAGGGCCCGATCGAGATCATTCGAGAAACAAACGATTGTTTTTTTATTACCAGGCAACACACCGGAGCTTGCCTGCAAAACAGGCGCGTTCCCCTTGGCGATGCGGGCCACATAGCGGCCGCCGGCTACGGAAATGTCAATCAGGGTATTGCCGGTGCTGTTACACCATGCGGGCACGTCCGCGGCGAAACCCGGATCGGATGCGGCGACCTCAATTTCCTGGCCGGGAGCCAGTTTGGAAACAGCCTCCTTCACGCGCAACAGTGGCCCCGGGCATTGCATACCAGAACAGTCGAGAAATGCGGCGGATCCAGCCGGCGGCGCGGGAACGGCGGCCGATTTCACACCACACGGACCGCATGATGCCGGCAAAGAACCGGCATCGGGTTTGTGATACCATGTCCATGAACGGTAACCGCCGTTGAGATTGCGCGCCTTGAATCCCATTTGGTTCAGGATACGGCACGCAATATACCCGCGTAACCCGACGGCGCAGTAAACGCCCAATTCGCGGTCGCGTGGCAGTTCATCCGTCCGCGCGCGCAGTTCATCTAGCGGAACGAGCATGGCGCCGGGTAGCATCCCGCACTCCGTTTCATCGGGAGAACGAACGTCAATCCATTGGATATGTGGCGCGTCTTCGTCCGGATCGATTACCGCAACATCGCCGTTCAGGATATTCGAGGCGACATATCCGATCATGTTGATGCCGTGCTTGGCGCCGCCGTATTGCGGGGAGTAAGCCAGTTCGAGTTGCTCAAGATCTTGAACCGTAGCCCCGGTTCGCATGGCCGTCGCAAGCGTGTCAATCAGCACATCCGCGCCTTCCGCCCCAACCGCCTGGGCGCCTAAAATCTTCCCTTGCGGGCTGAACAGTATTTTGACGCCGATCGGCTGTGCATTCGGATAATAGCGCGGATGCTGCATCGGATGTAGAAATGCGCGATGATAAGGCATTCCCGCCTGCTTCAGTTTCTTCTCATTCCACCCCGTGCAGGCCGCCGTAAGCGAAAACACGCGCACAATAGCAGTCCCCTGAGTCCCACGATACGACGCCACACGGCCACAGATGGCGTCGGCGGCAATACGGGCCTGGCGGTTCGCCGGACCGGCCAGCGGATAGGCGGTCGGCTCTGACGTCAGCAGATCCGCCGTTTCCACGGCGTCGCCCACGGCGTAAATCGCCGGATCCCGGGTGCGCATGGTTTCATCCACACGGATATGCCCTCGGACACCCAATTCAAGCCCGGCGTCGCGCGCCAGTTCCGTATTCGGACGAACGCCCGCGCACAGACACACAAAATCACTTTCAATCCGTGCGCCGTTCTTGAGTTGTACGCCACGATCGTCAATGAAGGCGGCTGTCTTGCCAAGGCGAACATCCACTTTGTTCAAGCGGAGTTCCTGAAGGATCGGCTGCGTCATCTCACGATCAAACGGCGGCAACACCTGATCCTGTAACTCGATCAGGGCCACTTCCAAACCCAGCCGGCGAAGATTTTCAACCAATTCAAGGCCAATAAAGCCCGCTCCAATGACCGTGGCCTTTTTCGCGTTCCGTGCCGCCGCGGCAATGGCATCCATGTCGCCCAGGTTGTTCAAGACATAAACTTTGGGGCCGTCCGCACCCGGTATGGGTGGGCGAACCGGAGAAGCGCCCGGTGAAAGCACCAATACATCGTAGGGTTCGATGTAAATCTCGCCCGATTCGAGATTGCGAACTTCAATAGTCTTTTTCTCGCGGTCAATCCGCACCGCTTCGTGGCGAGTCCGTATATCGAGCCGGTACCGTTTTTCGAGTGACGCGGCGGTCTGCACCAGCATATTGGCGCGATCCGTGATCTCGCCGCCGATATAATACGGCATGCCGCAATTCGCGAAAGACACATCGGGCCCACGCTCCAGCACCACCACATCCATCGTATCGTCCAAACGTTTGATTCGGGCCGCACAACTCATTCCGCCCGCCACACCGCCCACGATGACCACTTTTTTTCCCATTGTTCACCGCTCCTTCTAATGCAACAGTCCGCTTAACGTCTTCGACAATTCGTGAAGCAGTCGCTCCCGATCGTTTTTTTTCTTCATGGCTTCCTCGATACACCGGCCAAGATGGCGTTCCAGCATGATTTGTTCGAGCGATCGCAATGCGCCCGTTATGGCGCCCACCTGTATCAGGATGTCAAAACAGGGCCGCTCTTCTTCGATCATTCTCTTGACGCCTTTGACTTGGCCTTCGATCCGGTTTAGCCGGTCCAGCACGTTTTTACGATCATCCATTTCGCATTCCATTCCGGTCGCCTCCTATTACATATACCGGGTATTAGTATATTCCCACCGGCGTATTTTTGTCAAGCCGGCCTTCCGTTGATCGGCGGGGCATGAGTTTTTACAATAGAACGGATGGCAAAGAAGCCGGTGGATTCAACATCGAAAGGACAGCGGCATGGCGACAGCGGCAGGCAAAGGTATTCGGGTGACGGTGTGGAACGAGGGCGTTCATGAGCGCAAGGACGAGGCGGTGCGGAAAGTTTACCCAAAGGGACTGGGCGATCCGATTGCCCGATACTTGCGGAAACAACCGGGAATCGAATCCGTGCACGTATCCGAACTGCACCACGAAGGGCAGGGTCTCACGGACACGATCCTCGCCAGTACGGACGTGATGACATGGTGGGGCCACATGGCGCATCATGAGGTCACGGAAGAGAATGCGGAGAAAGTCCGGCGGCGCGTAAACGAGGGCATGGGGTTGATCGTGCTTCATTCCGGGCACATGTCCAAGCCTTTCATGAAACTGATGGGAACGAGTTGTTATTTGAAGTGGCGCGAAATTGGCGAACTGGAACGGCTTTGGGTAGTGGATCCGTCGCACCCGATCGTCGAGGGGCTTCCGGAATATTTCGAACTGCCCCACACGGAAATGTACGGCGAGCATTTCGATATCCCGCAGCCGGATCAACTGGTGTTCATTAGTTGGTTTCAAGGCGGCGAAGTGTTCCGCAGCGGCTGCTGCTGGCATCGCGGCCAAGGCAAGGTATTCTATTTCCGTCCCGGTCACGAGACATTTCCCATCTATTACGACAAGAATGTGCTGCGGGTCATTGGCAACGCGGTGAAATGGGCCGCGCAAACAGGCGTCCGGACTATTGTGCGCGGAAACGTGAAACCCATTGAAAACGTCGTTATTCGCGACTGACCCGGCAGGAGATCCGCGATGGCCTTTCGCATAACCCTTGCCGCGATGATGTCCGTATGCGTCGTTGCCGTGGCGGACGGCCGCTTGACACTAGCGCGGAAAGCCGCACTTTTTCAGCACGACATGGAACAACGCTTCCTGCTGGACGGACAGGCGCTCTGCAAGCGTTATGTGCCGACGGAACAACGGCCGTTCGTATCCTACAACATGCCGGACAATGCCTACATGACCGGCATCTATCTTGGCACGCTGGCGATGAAATATGCCGTCACCCGCGACGAGGCGGATAAAACCGCCGCATTCGCCTCGATAAAAGCATTGCACCGCCTCTGCACGGCAAGCGGCAAGAAAGGCGTGCCTGCTCGCGCGATTTGGCCCAAAGACCGGCCGCTCGTGGACGATGGCGAGTGGCGCGATTCACCGGATGGCCGGTATCGCTGGCGCGGCGATGTCAGCAGTGATCAACTCGACGGGATTTTCTTTGGATATAGTCTCGCCCATGATCTTGTCGCGGATGACGAGCACAAAGGAATCATCGCACAAGATGTGGGCGACATCGTAACGCACATCCTCGACAACGGTATGAGGATCATTGATGTGGATGGCAAGCCGACACGATTCGGCAACTATTCGCCGCCATTCGTCAAGACCTTTGAGGCGATGAACGCACTGGTGCTCCTGCAGCACCTGAAAGTGGCCGCGCATGTGACCGGCGACGACCGGTTCGCTCGCGAATACCGGCGCATCGCCATCGAAGAGGGCTATGCGGAAACCGCGGTTCGCGCCCGATGGATGTTGTTCAAGGTCAATTTTTCAGATGATGTCATGCTGGCTCTTGCATACTATCCTTTGCTGAGGCTCGAAAGCGACCCCGGCCTCCGTGAACGATTCGTGGCGAGTTTCAAGCGTTCGTGGCATGGCGAAGCGCGTGTTCCCGGCATGAAAGCCCAACGCAATCTTGTTTACGCGCTTCTTGCAAAGGAGGCGCTTGGCGACGAAAGCGCCATCAAGGAATCTGTGGACAACCTGCGCCTGTTCCCACTCGACCTGAAATGGAACCGGGACACGATTGCCGCTTATGGGAAAACGTTCGGATTTACATTCGATTCTACCTTGAAAAGCGTCTTCAACAAGCCCGGTGAAGCCGTGCCGCTCGATCGGCGCGCGCGGACTTGGTCGGCCTGGGTGCAGGATCCATTTGCACACCCTGTCGAACACCGTCCGGACGAGGGGATCGAATACAACGGACACGATTTTCTGCTGGCCTATTGGTTCGGGCGTTATTTGAAGAGTATCAATCCCGATGAGTAAGGTATGAGAACCGCAGAAAAACGCATCGCCTATGCCGTTTTTACGGTTCTCTGGCTATCCGCCGGCGCAATCGGATTGGAAGTGTACGCACGCTGGCGTCAACGACACATTGAAGAAACCAATCCCTTTGTGTTGGCAGCCCAAAAAGGCGGCCCGCTCTGGCAGCATGCCGATCTGGATGCCAACAACCAGCCTGTTGTCGAAGGACTTGAAAATCCTTTCGCTGCCCACACGGGCGAAACGGCGATAAACGATGACGATCATCTTGGAACGCAAATTGCCTCCCTGAACGAAGCCGATCGTGAACTATTCGCCACGCTGCGCGAAATGGTCATCGCGATCTATGATCCAAGCGGCGCCAACCTCGCCGTCTACGGCGGGCCGGACATTTCAGGGCGGCTCGGCATAAAAAAAGAGGAAATCGCGGGAAAGCCATTCATAGATTCACCGCTCGGAGGGGAGATAAAAGATGGTCTCGAACTAATCCGGCGTGTCGCGCAGTCCGGCATTCCGGACGGCACGGCCTTCACGGTGGCCCTGCCGCAAGGCCCGACCTCATTTGAATTGAACGCCTATCCGGTCAAAGACGCTTCGGGAACCGTTCAGGCCGTGGCGTGCGCCATCAGTAACGTGACGGGATTGTCGCTGACCGAAGTGATGGCGCGGCAGAAAAACGCGTCAAACGATCGCATGTGGAAATCACCGTTCTTCGAGTACCGAAAAAATGCCCGGTTGAGCGACAAATGGCGCACGAACAACGCCGGATTCCGTGATCGCGACATCGAAATTCCAAAGCCGCGGGGCCTGTTCCGCATCCTTTGCATTGGAGGTTCGACCACGGAAGAGGGGCTTTCAAACGAGACAACCTATCCGAAATTCCTTGAACAAGCCTTGCGCGAAGCCTTTCCCGGGCAGCACATCGAAGCAATCAATTGCGGCGTCGTCGGACTGGATTCGCTCGGTGAACGCCGCCGCACCCTGGATTATGTCCAACTTCAACCCGATCTTATCCTCGAATACGGCGCCGTCAACGATATCTGCCACGGCTACTTTCCAAAATGGAATACAGAAATCGCAGGCTGGCGGGCATGGCTGGCGCATTCCGTGTTTCTGGCATCACTGGCCAACGCCCTGCTGCTACCGGATCGTGAAGTCCTGGAGGCGGACATGGAACAGATTACCTTTCGCAATCTGCGCACCATGGCCGGCGTGTTCAAGGAACGTGGAATCCCGGTTGTCTTCTGCAGTTTTGCTTGCCCAAGCACGAAATTGTTGAACCGATCGGAACGCGACTACATGGAGTGGAACCTTCGGTCGGCTTGGCAGGGCGGCCATTATACCTTCGCAACCTATTGCCGGCTTCTGAAAATCTACAACGCCAAACTCAAGGCGCTGTGCGAAGAACAAGGTTTGATCTATCTGCCATTTGCGGAGCGATTTCACGGCGGCATCGCCATCTTCGGCGATATCACTCATATGCGCCCCAAAGGCGTGAAACAAAAGGCCCAAGCCATCGCGGAATGGCTTATTCCCTACCTGCGCGAACGGCTAATGTAAAACGTTTATTGGCCACCCGGCCGCAGATTCAAATTCGTTCCACGCCATAGGGCACGGTCGTGACGACGGATGTGCGAAATTCCTTAAAAGATTCGGCAATGCGGCGTGCGTCATTACGGCTGCTGCACACACCAAATAGGGTCGGCCCGCTTCCACTCATGGCGGCCGCCAGACAACCGGCATCCATCAGGCGGGCCTTGGTCTCTTTGAGATCGGGATATTCAGAAAAGACGGCGCTTTCCATACGGTTGAAAACGAAGCGGCCCAGGTCATTGCGAGCAAGTGCGCGAATGGCCTTGCGAAAGGATGCCGTCCGGCCCGCGAAAGGCGTTTCGGACGAATGTTCAAGTTTCGGGTTGTTATAGACGCGGCTTGCGCTGACGGCAATCGGGGGATGGATCAATACCAGCCATACCTCCCGTAAAGGCGGCAGGGGTGTTAGAAACTCCCCGCGTTTCAACGCAGCCATGGTCCCGCCCACGATACAGAAAGGCACATCGGAGCCGAGTTCAAGCGCGAGCGCGTGTAATTGCCTCGGCGACAGATGCAATTCCCAAAGCGCATCGAGCGCCACAAGCGTCGCGGCGGCGTTTCCCGATCCACCCGCAAGACCGGCCGCTATGGGAATGTTTTTTTCGAGCCGGATCCGGGCGCCACCCGTATATCCCGTCCGCTGTTTGAGCAGCATGGCCGCGCGATACACAAGATTCGAATCCGCCGTGTCGAGTTCGGGCATGGAACAAGACAGGGTCACGCGGGGCTCGCCATCCTCGAAATGGAGTTCGTCGAACAGGCTGACACTTTGGAAGATCGTCTCGATATTGTGATATCCATCGCGGCGGCGTCCGATCACATCAAGATACAGATTGATCTTGGCATAGGAACGATATGTAATACGCGACGCCACGTTATTCCCCGGTTCCAGCCGCGTTTTCCCGCGCAAACAATCGTATCTCGCCGAAGGTTCCGCTTTGATGCGCCCGAATCTTGCTCATCCGGCATAGTTCAAGAATGGCCAGAAAACAACAGACCAGTTCGACGCGGCTTCGGCATTCCCGGAAAAGGTCCATCCAGGCGATGCTCTTTTCCGAGGCGAGTCTTTCTTCGATGAGCGCGATTTTTTCGTCAACCGACGCGCCTTCTCCGATTACCGTATGCGCCAGATCGTCCGTGATGAAGCGCAAGACGCTACGAAAGGCCTCGATCAGATCGTAAAGGCCCAGTTCGAGCATTTCCTCGCCGTCCTCATCAGGCCGGATATCCGGTTTGACGCTTCGCGCAAACCAGTTTTCGCGCATGTCCTCCATCTCTTGGAGACGCTTTGAAATATCGCGAAACTTGCGGTATTCGAGCAGTTTCGTCACCAAATCGAGCCGTGGATCTTCCTCTTCGACCTCTTCATCCTCGTCATCCTGCTCAACGGGCAGAATCATCTTAGATTTGATATGGATCAACGTGGCGGCCATTACGAGAAATTCGCCGGCGACATCCAGATTCCGGTCGCGCAACAATTCCAAAAAACGAATGTACTGTTCGGTAATTTTTACGATCGGGATATCAAAGATGTCTATTTCCTGCGATTTGATCAGATATAAAAGGACCTCGAAAGGCCCTTCGAACTTGTCAAGTTGCAGGCGGAGCACCGCGTCGGTGGCTTCATCAACGATAAAGGACTCTTCAGGGGACGCGGCCTCCGGCTTCTTCACATTCGCTTTGGTCATAAGACGTTATTCCAGAAACGGCGCCGCCATTCAATCGAAGGCCAGCGCAAACACTTCGCCGATTTCCTTGACAAGGGTAAAAGCGGTTTCGTCGAGTATTTCCTTCGGTATCTCCACCAGGTCTTTCTCGTTTTCCTGGGGAAGAATAATGCGCCGCACGCCGGCGCGGTGGGCGGCAATCACTTTTTCTTTGATGCCGCCGACCGGCAGTACACGGCCACGCAGGGTAATTTCTCCCGTCATCGCATACGGCCCTTTCGGCGCGACATTGCGAAGCGCGGAAAGCATTGAAACGGCCAGCGCGATTCCGGCGGAGGGCCCATCCTTGGGAATCGCTCCTTCAGGCGCGTGGACGTGGATGTCCGTGTTTCGGTAAAACGACGGCGCGATCTGCAAGGCTTCGGCATTGGCCCGAAGGTAACTATAAGCGGCGCGGGCCGATTCCTTCATCACTTCGCCCAGCTGGCCTGTCAGCGTGAGCATGCCCTTGCCTTTCATCAGGGAAGTTTCGATGGTCAGCGTGTCGCCGCCGGTGCTGGTCCACGCCATGCCCACCGCCACGCCGATCTGCGGCTCAAGTTCCGCGCGGATAGCGCTGTATTCATACGGACCCAGCAAACCGGGCAAGGCATCCGCATCCACACAAACGGGGGTATTGGGAACGGCGGTGACGACTTTGCGGGCAATTTTTCGGCACACATTGGCAATCTGCCGCTCAAGTTCGCGGACGCCGGCCTCGCGTGTATATCGTTCAATCAAGGCCTTGAGGCCACTGTCCGTCAGCGTCAGGTGTTGATCGGTCACGCCGCAGGCCTTCATCTGTTTGGGAATGAGAAATTGGCGCGCGATGCGTTCCTTCTCGTACATCGTGTAGCCCGCCAGGCGCACGATTTCCATGCGGTCATGCAGCGGCGGCGGTATCTCGAACTCATTGTTCGCTGTTGTGATGAAAAAAACCTCGCTGAGATCGAAGTCCACTTCGAGATAATGATCATTGAACGCCTTGTTCTGCTCCGGATCCAGCACTTCGAGCAGGGCGGCCGACGGATCGCCCCGAAAATCCATGCTCATCTTGTCTATCTCGTCGAGCATGAACACGGGATTGCGCACGCCGGCTTTTTTCATACTCTGAATAATGCGCCCCGGCAGCGACGCCACGTAAGTGCGCCGGTGACCCCGGATTTCAGCCTCGTCGCGTATGCCGCCAAGCGATACGCGCACGAATTTACGGTTCATCGCCCGTGCGACTGATTTGCCCAGGGAGGTCTTGCCCACCCCGGGAGGTCCAAGCAGGCAAAGGATGGGACCGTGCGGATTCTCACTCAATTTGCGAACGGCAAGGTATTCGAGGATGCGTTCCTTTACTTTCTTCAATCCGTAGTGATCTTCGTCGAGAATTTTTTGGGCCTCTTCAATATCGAGGGCGTCGTCGGTGCGTTTTTGCCATGGCATATCCACCAGCCACTCGATATACGTGCGCGTCACCGCGCTTTCGGGACTCATTGCGGGCATTCGCTGATAACGCGCCAGTTCTCGCTCGGCGCGTTCTTGGGTGTCCTTGGGCATGCCGGATTTTTCGATGGCATCGCGCAACTCGGTGATTTCATCGCCCTCCTCGCGATTACCCAATTCCTGGTGAATGACCTTGAGTTGTTCATGGAGATAGTACTCGCGCTGGTTCTGCTCCATCTGTTCACGAACACGATCCCGGACTTTCTGCTCGATTTTCAGAAGATCGTTCTCACGCATGAGGAAATTGGCGGTCTTTTCAAGCCGCGCACGGACGTCAATGGCTTCGAGTAATTCCTGCCGTTCCTCGAAACGAATCGAAAGATAGGCACACACCAGATCCGACAGGACATCCGCGTCCGTCATGTTACGCAACGACATAACGACCTCGGGCGCAATACGCTGGCTGAGGCGTACATATTCCTCGAATTGCGTCAAAACCATCCGCATTAGCGCCAGATCCTTCTTGCCATGCAACGGTACGGGCGCAAACACCCGCACAGAAACCTCGGCAAATCCCCGGCTCTGGATCATCCGGCGCACGGATGCGCGCGAAAGCCCCTCAACGACAATCTTGAGCGTCCCATCCGGCATCCGCATCGTCTGAAGGATATTGGCGGTTACGCCGACCTTGTGCAAATCCCCCATGCCCGGCATTTCTATATTCGGATCCGTCTGCGCGCAAATGAACAGTGGCCGGTCCGACGCAAGGCATTCCTCCACGGCGGCGACTGAGGCCGGGCGCCCTACCATCAGCGGCACCACCATGCGCGGGTAGACAACGGCTTCTTTCAGCGGCAGCAACGGCAACAAGCCGCGCGGCGCGCTCTTTGGCATTTCGTCAGATAATATTGGCTGGCGTCCCATTCTGCTCAACGTATCCTGCTTGGTTACTCGCCCTAACGGGTATTCTAACAAACAACAACATTCCGACACCAAGGAATAGGAAAACAGCGGATTCGTCCTTCACGAACGTGTTGGCCACTATGCCCACGTAACGGCAAATAGGCTGTGAACGAATGATGAAACCCACGGCGCCGGCTATCGCGTCTGCACGAATCCGCTAAAAAAAATTTCGCACAGACTTGACCGTCTGATCCATGCTTCAAGGCTATTTCTTCACGAACTCAAAGACTTTTTTGAGGCGCCTTTTCGGCCCCCGGCATCAACCCAGTTTCCATGGCGGGCGGTAGGATGGGCTGAGCATGGCCGCGGCGCCGGGATCGCCGATGATTTCCTCTTTTTCAGGATCCCAGCGGATTTTACGCCCGGTGTAAATGGCGATGTTGCAGAGATGGCCGACAGAGGCGGAGCGGTGGGCGATTTCGCAGGGAGTGATGGTTTCTTTTCGCGATTTTACACATTCGATGAAGTTGCCGTGGTGATCATCGCTATGATAGAGATGGACTTCGCCGTCGCCGACTTTTTCGGTGCGCAAGGACACAGGGTCAGCCTGGGTTTCGCCGCGGGTCACGAACAGCCAGCCGTCGTCGCCGATCCATTTGGCGCCCATCGGATATTTGCTGCTGATTTTGATGACGAGACCATCGGCATAGGTACAGGTGCAGTCGTAATCGGTCGGCGCATCCCAGAGTTGTCCCGATGGGATAACGCCTGTTCCTTCAACGGTCACAGGGCCGGTTTCATCGAGTCCAAGGCCCCAGTGCGCTATATCAAGATGGTGTCCAACCCAATCAAGCAATGTGCCGCCGCCATGCGCCATAACCCAGCGCCAGTTTTTATGAACACGCGCGGGACAATAGGGCGCCTTGGGGGCGGGGCCAAGCCACCGGTCGAAATCAAGTTCCTTTGGGGGGTCGCAAGGAGTGGTTTGATCTTTGTTTTTCTCGTAATCCGTATGGCCCTGGCCGAGCCCGACTTCAACACACCGTACTTTTCCGAGGCGCCCATTGCGTACCAATTCGGCAGCCCGGCGGAAATTGGACACGCTACGTTGCCAACTGCCGGTCTGCCAGATGCGTTTGTGCCGTTTGACTGCTTCGCAAATCGCGCGTCCCTCGGCCAGCGAATGCGACAGGGGTTTTTCGCCGTAAATATCGAGGCCGGCTTTAGCGGCCGCAATCGCCGGTATGGCATGCCAGTGATCCGGCAGCGCAATCATGACGGCATCAAGATCGCCGCGCGCGAGCAATTCCTCAAATTCGGTGTATACCGCGCAGTCCTTGTTGCCGTAGGCTCGATTGATCATCTCACGCGACGCGTTCAGATGATTCCGGTCCACATCGCACACCGCCACGACCTGCACGTCGCCTCGCTTCAGAAATTCCTCGATATTCGACGTGCCCATCCACCCCATGCCGATGCCGGCCATCACGACGCGTTCGCTGGGCGCGGCTCTTTTTTCTGAGGCCGTTGCGCATCCAGAGGAAAAAACCGGCGTTACCGCCGCCGCCACGACGCTTTTCATGAAATTCCTGCGCGAAACAAAAGATCCCATCATTCTTTCTCCCGGTTGTAATTATCCACACGTTAGCCAAAAACCGTTGTCAATGTCCAATCCACACGGCGACTGTCCACACCTGATCTTTCTTGTCCTGCCGCCGAAAAAACCTTTACGCTATCGTCAGACTCAATGCGGTAAAGGAATGCGCCGGAAACACATGCACCCATTCGCCCTGCGATGCCTCGACACGGATACGTTTGGGCATAACGGACTTGGGAGCATCGAATGTATTGACATCGCGCGGCGAAGAAGCGTTTAGGATGCGGCCGCTGGCGACATCGGTTTTAGCGCCGCGGAGATCAATTCGGGTTTCGATGTCCTGATCCCAGGTTTGGTTCGCGACCGTCAACAGAATTTTTCCGGCGGCAATGGATGCGCTAACGCTCAACGCCGGTGTCGTAAAGGTTTTGCGCAATCCAACGGGATGCCCTTCCAGCAAAGGACTTTCGACTTCCTGGGTGAGAAGCCGAGCGCCCATATGCGGCCTCATCATGTCAAACACATGGTACGTCGGCGTCAGAACCATCCGGGCCTTGTCGGTCATCGCGAGACATTGCAGTACGTTGATGGTCTGCGCGATGTTCGCCATCGAGACACGGTGCGCGTACCGGTTGAACAGGTTGAGCGCCGCGCCTGCAAACAAACCGTCACGCAGGGTGCTGGCTTGTTCGAGACCATTGTCCACAACGGCCGACGGATGCCATACGCCCCATTCATCCACCGCCAATCCGACGTGCTTGTCCGGATAAAAATATCCGAGCACGGCATCGGCCTGTTGCAAATCGCGTTCCATGGCAACAAGATCAACAAACAACGCCTGATATTCTGATTCCGTAAAATGAATGCCGTCGCCGCGTCCAAAATATCGGTGGATGCTCAGGTGGTCAATCAAGTCCGCATGCGGCATGGCATTGCAGAAGTCATGGTTCCATGACGCGAATTTCGGATTCTGGCCGTCCATCGGACTACATCCGCACGCGATAAGTTCAATGGCGGGATCCAGCGCTTTCATGTACGAACCATATCGGATGAATTCCTTCGCGTAATCCGCCGCGGCATAACGCCCGCCGCACCCCCAATTTTCGTTGCCTATCCCCCAATACTTGACCCCGTGCGGCTTAGCGCCGTCATTGACGGCCCTCAGGCGGCTAAGAGTCGAATCGCCGCCGAAATTGCAATATTCAAGCCATTCGAGCGCTTCGCGCGGCGAACCGGTCCCGACATTGGCGCAAATATACGGCTGGCAGCCCACCGCCTGGCAGAATCGGATGAATTCGTCCGTGCCAAACCGATTCGGCTCCGCCTGCCGCCACCAGACGTTGACCGTTTGCGGGCGTTCCTTCTTCAAGCCGACACCATCCCTCCAGTGGTACATGTCGGCAAAACATCCGCCCGGCCACCGTACGACCGGCGCGCGCAATTGTTTCAGCGCAGCCAGCACATCGAGTCGCAATCCTCCTTCATTCGGAATCGGCGATTTGTTTCCCACCCAAATCCCCTCATAAACGCAACGTCCCAAGTGTTCCGCGAAGTGGCCATAAATGTTCGGATTGATCGTGGCCTTTGGAAGATCCGCCCATAGCCGAATCACCGCATTGCTCATTCCGCAATTCCCCCTTTATGCGTTGCTCGGACAAAATCCGTGGCCGCATATTCGCAATCCAAATCAGTGCGCGCCATCCGGCTGATTCGTCCGGTTGTTTTCACGAAATCGCCTCCCGCGGCTGATCGAATTGGTCCAGATATGGAAAGATATTGTCCGTAATGAAACGCCGGGCTTCCAACGCATTCGCGGCCGCCTGCTCGATATCGTCGCGATCGATCCGCTGCTGCCCGAAAATCGCTTTCAATTCGACGAAAACCTCTTTCACATCGTGGCGAAACGATTCGATAATGACATGAAAGACCCCGCGGCTCTCCGGAGTTTCCGGCAACACAAAACGAAGCCCGCCCACCGCAATGGGACGCCGAAAGTGCGGGCCGATGCACCCTTCCTGCCGGCAGGCATGGTCGAGGAGAAAAACACGCGCATCGTCGAAATAGGTCAGCGCAAACGTTGAACGCAACGTGACCGTCTGCGCGAGAAAACACGGCTGGGCGATGATTTGCAGCACCCTCGGCGCAATCTCACGAACTTTATCCAGAAATCCCGACAACGGGATATCGGCCCACTCCTCGATCAACACCAGCCGATCCGGCAGAAACAAGGCCAGCGACTGGGTGTTGGCGCTGCGTTTTGAATGGAAACGGAATTGCGGCGGCGCGCTGAAATCGGTGCTATCGTAACTTGCGCGCGTCTGGGTAAGATCGAAATAGAGTTTTTGCAGAGCCGGCACACGGTACTGCGCCGGCGCGTGCAACAGTTCCATCGAAAAATGAATCGAACGGTCTTCGGTATGCATAACGTTCTCCCATCCCGGCGACGGCCATCAAGTATACGTAAAAGGTAAGGCACAGGGCTAATTTCATGCCGCCTGCGATTGATCGTTTTTCTTGGACTGTGCTATCCTGCGTGAATGTGTTGGGGCGGATTGACGGCGCGGGCGCCGGCCGGTTCCCCATGGGTATGCACCACCGGAAGTGGAGGATGGCTGCGAATGAGTAATGATACGGGGACAACGAAAAAACGCCGCATTTCACGGCGAAAATGGCTGGCGGTATGCGGGGGCGGCTTGGCGCTGGGCGTGGCGGGCGCCGCGCTTGTTCCACGCAAAAAACCGGATTTACCGCTCAGCATCGGCAAGTTGCAGGCCGGCACGGAAGCGCCTGCCGCGTGCAACAATGACTGGTGGAGCGATCTCGACGATTTGGGTATACGGCACATATCGCAATTCGACCGGCTCCCCTGGTTCGAAAAGGACGATACCGGCCAGTTTCGCCTGAAAGCCGACGCAGGCGTGGATACGATTATTGACACGCACTCGCATGTGGGCTGGGCGTTTGGCCTTGCCCAATCCGTGGACATGACACGATCGTGCAAGGTTGAATATTTCTACGATTTCGAGCGGGAACAGGATCTTCTTCGCACCCAAATTCACCCCACGCCCGATGAAGCGGCCCGCATGCGGAACGACGATCTGGCCGTTTTTTTGAAGACCCCCCGCATCAACCGCACGCAAACGGCGGCCAACCTGGTCGCCGAAATGGATCGCATGAACTTCCGCGGCGCCGTATTGCTGCCGATAGCCGTTCCGTTTCAGGGACGCCATGCACGGGATACCTTCGCCGCCAGCACGATGGACAAGCGCTTTATTGCGCTGGGAGCGGTCTATCCGAAACCATGGGGGCCGCGAAAGATCGCGGAAATGGAGCGACAAGTCAAGACACATGGCATCAAGGGCGTCAAATATCATCCTGTTTTTCAATTGTTGGCGCCCGACGATCCGGACATGATGAAACTGTTTGAATGGTGCGAAGCGCACGGCCTTCTCATATATGCCCATACCGGCTATACAGGCCGTGAACCCCGGTTCATGAAAGAAAAGTCCGAGCTGCGGCGTTTTATGAAACCCCTCGAAGCCTTTCCCCATTTGCGCATGGTGTTCGCGCACACGGGCGTGCGTTGTGTGGATGAGGCCCTCTCGGTGGCCCGGAAATTCGACGATCGCGTATGGCTTGACATATCGGGCCAAGCCGCTCCGGCCATCGCCTATATTTTGCGGCGATACGACACCGCCAAAATCATGTTCGGATCGGATTGGCCATTCTATCCGCTTTCCGTCATGGTGGCCAGAAGCCTGATGGCGACGGAGTCATGCCCTTCCCTGCGCGAGCGGTTTTTCAGCGGCAACGCGAAAGAACTGTTGGGATTGGCATAATCAGGCCCGCATTATCCTTTGATTCCCGTCAGGGTCACGCCTTGGATGAAATGGCGCTGGGCCGCGAAGAAAAGCGCTATTACGGGGAGGGTCATCAGCACAGAAGCGGCCATCATCAGACCGTAATTTCCAAGTTGGAATACCTGCAAGGCGAACAAGCCCAGGCTCAGCGGGTAAAGACGCTGGTCGTTGAGGTAAATCAGCGGCCCCATGAAATCGTTCCATGTGCCCATGAACGTGAAAATGGCGATGGCCGCCAGCGCCGGTTTGATCAACGGCACGATGATCCACGCATAGATACCGAGATAACCGCATCCGTCAATTTTGGCCCCGTCTTCCAAGTCGGACGGAATGCCCTTCATGAATTGCCGAAGCAGGAAAATGTAGAACGCGCTGCCGAAAAATGAACCAACCCACAAAGGCTTCAACGTGTTGTACCAACCGAGCGACTTGAATATCAGGAACACGGGTATCATCGTAACCTGCGCGGGAATCATGAGCGTCGCGAGCACCAGCATGAAACAAAAATCGCGCGCAGGCCAGCGGAGACGGGCAAAGGAAAAGGCGACGAGCGACGATCCCAGCAACTGCCCCGCGATATTCAGCACGACCAGGATAAGGCTGTTTTTCACATAAGCCCAGAGGGGAACCATTCGCAATGCGTCGCGGTAATTGTTCATGTATTTGTTCCAGGCGGACTTGATCCCCTTGGCCTGGCGGCATTCGAGCGTAAGTTTTACCTTCCCCGGCTCGTTGAACGATGACGGCCCCGCCTCATCGAGCCGAAGCCATGTCTTCATCTTGATGGACTTGTCATCGTCGCTCGCGAACTGCCACGTGATATCCTGCCACCGGTCGCTTCCCAGGTATCCCGCCTGGGCGGAACGGTATTTCCGCCCGGCCATTTCAACCGATAGGCGCAACTCATGCCAGGAACGGTCCGCATGGTTGCTCACCACGATTTTTTTGAGGTTTTCGGGCTTCATGTCGAGCGGAAGCACAGTCCCCAGCACAAACGTGTCCTGCTCCCGAAACGAGTATTTCGCTTCCTGCGCCGGCCGGCGAAGCCCTTCGGTCCGCGCGATCAACTCGACATCGCCGCGTTCAACCCGCCAAGGGAACTTATTCTGTTCGGTGGGCTGTTCGACGCGCACGTCCCACCCGTGAAACACGACGTCGGAAAAGGCCACGCGGCGGTACACGGCATCGAACACTTCCGCCGCCAGTTCCTCATCGAGATTATTGACAAACCATGCCGCCGCTTCCTCCTCCGATTTTTCGAACACCTCGTCCGGCATACGTTTGAGCAGCCGGGCAAAAACGCCCTCCGCCCAATCTTGTTCTCGAAGATAAGACTGGAAAAACGCGGGCAAGGCCGGACCCAGTTCAACGAGCCGTGCGGTAATGGCCGTTTGAACGGGCACAGCCAGACGCTGCCAATTTTCCTCCGTGACACGCGAAGGTTTTTCGGCTTTTTCGTTCACGCGCAACTGAATATAAGGCGACTGAACGACCCTTGGAGGGATCTGCGGTATCCAGCGTGGCGGGTACATTTCATCCGCCACTTTGGCGCTTGTGCTTCCCAACCATATAAAGGGAATCGCAAAGACGATCGAACCGCCAATCAGCACGGCATGCAACAATAGCCGCCGCGCAATCCGTTCCACCCTGCCGATACGCCGCATCATGTCCGTTTACCCATCGCTATTCATACCCAGAACCGGTACAATCCCACTTTCGAAATCAAATCCGCATTTACGTTTCCGATTCATAATGGACCCATCGCTTCGACAAGCGCAATTGAATCACGGTCAACGTGAGAATAATTCCGAAAAGCACCCACGCCAGCGCCGACGCATACCCCATCTTCATGTAACGGAACGCATTGTTGAACAACAAATACGCGTAAAACAACGTGGAATCCACCGGTCCGCCCTGCGTCATGATGAACGCCTGCGTGAATATCTGGAACGTGCCGATGATGCCCATGATCAAGTTGAAAAGGATGTAGGGACTCAGCATCGGCAGGGTAATGCTCAAGAAGCGGCGAAAACGCCCCGCGCCGTCAATTTCCGCTGCCTCGTACAAATGTTTCGGAATGCCCTTCAGCCCGGCCAGCCAGACAATCATACCGGCGCCCGCGCCCCACAATCCCATCAGGATCAGCGAGGGTTTTGACCAATACTGGTTTTGAAGCCATGCGGGACCGGCGATGCCCACTTTGGCCAGCAACGCATTCAATATGCCCTGCTGCGGATTGAAAATCCATATCCATAAAATGGAGGCCGCCACCGCCGGCATGATCGCTGGCAGGTAGAAAAACGTCCGGTAAACAGCCATTCCCTTGACCTCGTAGTTCAGCAGCATCGCGATCGCGAGACTGACCGCCATTCCGAGCGGAATGCCCATCGCCATGAATACTGTGTTCCAAAGCGACTTGTAGAACAGGGGATCGTCCACAAACATCGTCGTGTAGTTTTTCAATCCGACGAATTTCGGCGGCGACAGCACGTCGTATTCGCAAAAGCTCATAAACAACGAAAACAGGATCGGCCCGCCGCCAAACACGATGAAACCAATAAACCACGGCGAGGCGAAGGCATACCCCGCGTAAAATTCCCGGCGGAAATATCCCCGCGCCTGCATTTTCCGTCCAAAATACACGTAGAGCACGGCCACCGCCGCCAGGATGGCGGCCACGTATCCATATAAGATAGGACGCCAACTCAATACCGGATGAGGCTCCGGTTTGAAAATGCGGTCCAGTTCCTTCTGCACAACGCTCTGGTTGAAGGCCAGCGACGCCTGGGCATTCTTGCGAATATCGCTCTTGTCGTACCGCCAATAGATCCCGCCGTCCATGGCGCGCACCTGGCAATTCCACAGCAATTGCCCCACCGGCGTCACCGGACGATATTTCGATATCGGCATTGCATCAACAAAAATCCGCTTGGCCTCGGCAAACTTCCGATCGATGCTCGGATCGTTGTAGACATAATGTTCCATCGCCCACTGCGTAATATCGGTTCGGGCGCTGATGATGGGTAAAAAGACGTTGCCGGACGCTTTGGCGGATTGCCGGCTGGCGTCCGCACGAATCTTATACGCCCGAAGCGACGCCATGTATTTGATGAATTCCCATGCCTCGTTGGGATGCCGGGCGCCCGTCGGAATGACCCAGCACCATCCGCCGCACCACCCCAGCCGCGTTTTGCCTTCCGGCGCCGGCGCCAGCGCCACGCCGAACCGCAAATCACGTTTGCCGTTCGCAATGGTCTGGATAAAGCCGTCCCCGTCTATTTTCATCGCCACCTTTCCGGAAAGAAACGGATCCAAGTCGCCCGTTTGCAGCGTGGACTGGAACGCGTTGACTTCTTCCGCGCCCCCCATGAGATCGTAGAGTTCGGTCATGTAAACCAGCGCGCCGATGTTTTCGGGCGTGTCGAGCGTGCAGGTAAGCCCGTCTTCGCTCATGAAACTGCCGCCATTCAGCCAACTGTAAATATAAAGCCATGAATTGCCGAAATTGGGTATAAACCCCACGCGTTCCAAACGCCCCTTCGCATCGCGCTGCGAGAGAATCCGCGTGCATTCCTTGAGTTGCTCCCAGGTTCGCGGCGGTCCGACTTTCGAGGGATCGTCCGGATCCACGCAGCCGATGGGAATCAACTGCGCCGCATACTTTTCCAGGATATCTTTGTTGTAATAAAGCGCCCGATTGTCCGTTTCCGACGGCATCGCGTACAACTGGCCATTGAAACAGGCTTCTTCCCAGCATGCCTTGAAAAACTGCTCCCGGCGAAGCGTCATCGGGTCGTCGGGCCGCTCTTTCAGATCGCGGTCCAGAAACGGCTGCAATGGTTGGAAAGCGCCCCGCAACGCCCATTCGCCCACGGCGAACCGGTCGAACCACACCACGTCCGGCGGATCGCCCCCGGCAACCGCCGTCAGAAGCCGCTGCGGATCGTCCGTCTTGTTGAACGTCGCGCTCTGCCCCATGATCACTTTGATGGCCGGCCGACCGTCGCTCCCGTTATGAGCCGTCTCGAAATCCTGAAGTTGATCCAGCGCCAGAGAATCGGCTTCGTTGCCCCAATAATAAATCGTGATCGTCTGTGGCGCGGCCTGTGCCGACGCACATAACGCGCATGCCATCATTACCACTACATTCACGACCGGATCCCCGACTGCAACATACCAGAAGCACATAGAAAACTGCCGCTCATAAGACCACAGCCCCGGGTTCCTTTTCAAGTACACATAAAATCGTTCGCTTCGCAATAACGCAGGCAGGCGGCCGTTTTCGTCCTTTCGAGGAAGAAGTTTATGAGTGACGCGGCAGCCCCGAATATTGCCACAGGCCGCAGGCAATTTCCGGAAACTCGATAGCAATAACGGCGTGAATAACGACGGCGATAACGGCGCTTGGGAGAACGGAATCCCGATCGGCTGCGCCCCCGTTGCTTGATTCATGCCGTAGGCAAACGTACCATGCAGGATGGAAACGATGGCAACATGGGAGGACGCATGGTGTTTACGATGACCTTGTTTGTGGCGGCATTGGGCGGAATGGCGATAGGGGCCGGTGGAAATTGGCACGAAAACGCCTTTTTCGGGCTGCATTACGATTTGCACCCCGGTGAAAAAGACACCGAATTGGGACGCGAAACCTCCTATGAACACATTCGCGCGGAACTCGAAAAGGTCAGGCCGGACTTCGTCCAGTACGACTGTAAAGGTCATCCGGGCTGGACCGGCTATCCCTCGAAAGTGGGTTCCCCGTCGCCGGGCATCGTGAACGATGCGCTCAAAATCTGGCGGGAGGTCACACGCGATATGGGCATCCCGCTTTCAATTCATTATTCAGGCATTTGGGACACACGCGCAATCCAACTGCATCCCGAATGGGCCAATGTCAACGCCGAAGGCAAACCCAGTCCGAACAATGTCTGCCCGATAAGTCCGTATACCGAAGAACTCATGATTCCGCAGCTGCTGGAGGTCATTGAAAACTATCGGATTGACGGCATGTGGATTGACGGGGAGAATTGGGCCAGCGCGCCCTGTTATTGCGATCGCTGCAAGGCGGAGTTTGCGAAGCGCACGCAAATCGAAACCGCGCCTAAAAATTCGGGGGATCCGAACTGGGGTGCATGGCTGGCGTTTCATCGGGATCTGTTCGTCGAACATGTCACCCGGTTCGCTGACGCGGTTCACGCCGCGCATCCCAACGTGCTCGTGTGCAGTAACTGGATGTACAGCGTCCGTCAGCCGGACAAAATCAAAGCGCCCGTGGATTATCTGAGCGGCGATTTCGATCCGTCCTTCGGCGCGGAACGGGCCTGTGCGGAGGCCCGGTTCCTTGCAAGCCGAGGAAAGACATGGGATCTCATGGCGTGGGCGTTTTTACAAACGGGCAATCAAGGCTGGACGATGAAACCCGCGCCGCATTTATGCCAGGAGGTCTCGGAAGTGCTTGCGCAAGGCGGCGCCGTTTTCATCTACGACCAACCCCAACGTTCGGGCCGGCTGACCGGCTGGCATCAGGACACGCTGGCACAGGTCGCCTCTTTTTGCCGCAAACGGCAAGCCTATTGCCATAATACGGAGACGATCCCGCAGGTGGCTATCCTGCACAGCCAGACGGCCTATTACCGGCATAACGCCCCGTTGTTCAATTTTGCCTCGGCGAATCATGCCATGGAAGGCGCGCTGCACGCGGTTCTCGAAAACGGATATAGCGCCGATATTCTGAACGAGGAAACCTTGGTCGCGCGCATGAAGGATTATCCCCTAATCATCGTGGCTGAGCAGGAAGGGCTGCCGGAACAGGTTCTGGATGCCTTGCGCAGCTATGTAAAGGCCGGCGGGCGCATCCTGGCCAGTGGGCCCCATGTGGCCAAGGAATGGAAAGGCCTTGCGGGCGTCATGACGGCGGATGGCCAACACGGCAGCGGATGGATTCCGGCCGGCAACGGTTGCGTGACTGTGCCGGGTCCCTGGAAGACGGTCAAACTCGACGGCGCAACCGAACTCGTCCCGTTGCTCAACCAACAGGAACCGTCCATGAATCTCGCCGGAACGCCTGCCGCGACACTCAATCATATTGGGAAAGGCGCCGTCGCCGTCATACACGGCCCGGTGTTTCGATCTTATCATCAATCCCATTATCCGTTGTTGCGCCGTTTTATCGGTGACCTGATCGCAGTGCTTGACGCGCCCGGCCTGATCCGCCTGCACGGTCCTTGGTGGATCGAAATGGCCGCACGGAAAAAAGAAGGCCGCACCCTCATTCAATTCGTCAACCGATCCTGCGCCGGCTATACCGCCCCGAACCGCCATATCGTCGAACATGTGCCGCCGTCCGGACCGTTTTCGGTTACGTTCCCCTGCCAGGAAAAACCAAAACGATGCTACATGGCGCCGGACGAAACCGGCGTCGAATGGAACTGGAGCCAGGGCATGCTGAACGTCCAGATCATGGATCTGGCCATCCATAATGTCTTGGTCATCGAATAGGAAAACAAGTCATGGGACTGCTCGAATCCTTTTTGAATCCGCCGAACGAATTTCGCCAGGCCCCCTTCTGGTTCTGGAACCACGAACTTGACGAAGAAACGCTGGGCTGGCAAATCGCGCAGATGCGCGACAAGGGGCTGGGCGGCTATGTCATGCACGCCCGGCATGGGCTGATCACGCCTTATTTATCGGACAAGTGGTTCGAATTTATCCGGTTTGGCTGCGAAAAAGCGAAGCAACACGGATTGATCGCCTGGGCCTACGATGAACGCGATTGGCCGAGCGGTCCCGCCGGCGGCAAGGTGATCGCCCAACATGCAAACCGGCTCAATTATCTGCGTTTCGACGTCGAAGAGATACAAGGCCCTTGCCGGGTATCATTCAAGGACAATGTGGTCTGCGGATACGCAGCGCGTCCCGGCGAACCATTCCAACGAATCATTCCGGAATCAGAATTATCCGAAGGCCCCTGGATCATCGGCCGGGCAATCCGGTTCGAATGCCCGGCCATTCTGTGGTTTGAGTCGTATCTCGACACGCTCGCCCCGAACGCCTGTCTTCAGTTCATCCGATCGACTTATGACTTACATGAACAAAAACTCGGCGATCTCAAACAACTCGGCCTTGCGGGTTTTTTCACTGACGAACCGGCCTTCAGCACCTATCCCGACGACCTCCGCCGGATTCCCTGGACGTCCAGTCTACCCGAAACGTTTCTCGCGACCAATGGCTATGATCTGCTCGACCGCCTTCCGGATTTGTTCATGCCGGGCGACAAGGGCGCGGCTGTCCGATACGATTACTGGGACATGGCCGCCACGCTCTTTGAAACGTCGTATTTCGAGGCCATTGCGCGCTGGTGCGAATCCCGCAATCTCGAACTGATCGGCCATGCGTTGGGCGAGGAACCGCTTTTTTTCCAGTTCCGGTGCGTGGGCGATCTGTTCCGTTACCTCAAGAATTTCCACCGGCCCGGTCTGGATCATCTCGGACTCCACGTGGGCAAAGGCCATCCCGGAAGCATGTCGCCGAAGATCATCGAATCCGCGGCGCTGCTGGCCGGACGCGAACGCACCATGACCGAAACGTTCGGCGTCGGCGGATGGGGTTTGACCCTGCGCGATATGAAATGGATATGCGACTGGCAAATTGCGCACGGCATCAACTATATCATCCCCCACGCGTTCTATTATTCGGTCGCCGGGCGCAGAAAAAAAGACGCGCCGCCCTCGGAATTTTTCCATGCCCCGTTCTGGCCGCATTACCGCCTCTTCGCGGATTATACCGCACGGAACACGGCGGCCATGACCGGTGGCGAACACGTCGCGCCGATTGCCCTGTTGTATCCCATGACATCGGTCTGGGCGGATTTCGTACCCGGTGATGAAATGCCGGCGGCGGTGAAAGAACTTGATCGGTCATTTTGGTCGTTGGGCGAAGCATTGCTGCGGCTACACCGCGATTTCGTCATCGTTGATGAACTCAGTATGGAAGACGCCTGTCTGGGACAGGGAAAAGGGACCTTCGACATCGGCGCCCTGCATTTCGAGGCCCTTATCATTCCCCCAATCACCGCCTTGCTGGCGGACACCGTGGACATTCTGCGGGGTATGGCGGAAGCCGTGCCCGTGATTGCCGCGGAAGACGCCGAAATACATCTTATAAATCCCGGAACCGGCGACCTTCCGGAGCGCATCCGTTGGAGTGACATCAAAGGCGTCCGCATCGCCCGCGGTTGCGACGAAGCCGATCTGGCGTCCGTGCTGGCGGAATTGGTCCCCGACGTGTTGATACGAAACGCGCCGGACGTCTACTATCTGCATCGCCGCAAAGAAGGCAAGGATCTCTATTTCTTCGCCAATACGGCGCGGAACCCGGTGGAAACCGTCGTTTCCTTGCGAACCGTGGGATACGCCGAAATCTGGGACGCGGAGACGGGCGCCATTGTCCCCGCGCCCGGTCAGCGCAGCGTGAAAGGCCGCCTGGAAGTGCCGCTGTCGTTTGCCGCCACGGGTTCGGCGCTGCTGGCCATAGACCCATCCCGGAAACCGGAAACAACCCCGGTTGTGGAATTCGCGCCTGCCCACCGCATAGCCATAGATCCGCCATTTCATTTCAATCCGGATAATGGCAATTTCCTGATCCTTCGGGATTGGCGCATGACCATGGCCAACCGCGATTTCGTGACCGAACTGCGCTACTCCACTCAGTTCGTCACGACCGAAACACTGGCGAACATGCGACTTATCCTGGACGGCGTGCCGGGACAGGCCGTCAATGTACACAAAGCCGCGCGTCCGATTGTCGCACACGACGCCGATGCGATTGTCCTGTTCGATGGCGATCCGATCGCCGAAGAACTGCCATGGGAAATCGATCCGAAGTTTCGCGTGCTCGATTTGCGCGGGCGATGCCGGCCCGGCACGCATGTCGTCGAGATTGTCATCAAGAACAATGGCTGGTTCCCTCAACCGGGACTCGAAGAATACGCATGGCTGGCCGGTGATTTCCATGTGGACTCAAAGGACGGATCGGCATGCCTTGTGCCCTTCAAAGGAATCGGTATCGGCCCCTGGGAAGATCAGGGATATCCCTATTTTTCCGGAATCGGCGCCTATTATGCCGACGTCCAGATATCAGCGGAAAAGATGGGACGGCGCTTTGTTCTCGATGCGGGAAATGTCGGCGGCGCAATCGAAGTCGAAGTCAACGGATACACGGCCGGTGTGCGCGCATGGCCCCCCAATCGCTTTGACATCACCCCCTTCGTTCACGAGGGCCCAAACTTTTTTGTATTCAAAGTGGCCAATTCCGCCCGTAATTTCTTTGAAGGCCCCGATAAAAACACCCCATCCGGCCTGTTGTCCGAAATCTGGATTGAGGTTGAAAAGTAACATCGAAAGTGATCGGCAAGATAAACGATCCGACAAATAAGAGCGTAAAAAATGAACACGCCGGATAGCCAGGGGATCGCCGTTTCATCCCACGGTTTTCGTTCTCCCTCTTTCCAACTCTCGTCAACTATCAAGCCGCACCCTTCGTCATACGACGACTGGGCGCTTTATTACGATGTCATCCACGAAGGATTGCCCGGCGATGTGGAATTCTATGTCAGCATGGCGCTGGCGAACGGGGAAAAAACGCTGGAACTGGGAACAGGCACCGGCCGCATCGCCATCCCGATGGCCATGGCGGGCGTCGAAGTGGCCGGTTTGGACAATTCGCCCGCCATGCTGGCGCTTTGCCGGGAAAAAGCCGCGCTTGCCGCGCCGTTTTCCAAACCATTCCGCTTGATTGAGGCCGATATGGCCGTTTTCAACCTGCGTGAAACGTTTCCATTCATTGCCATGCCATACCGCGGGTTCATGCACCTGCTGAGCCACGAGGAACAGCGTGGCTGCCTGAATTCCGTCCGCCGCCACCTTGCGCCCAACGGCATCTTTGCGCTGGATACATGGGCCGCGCAACCGAAGCAGGTTGCGTTTCTGGCGCGGGGAACCGCCGGGGGAAAACCCCGGCTGGTCGGACGATACAAGACCGACGACGCCCGCGTGACGGTGGTTCACCGGTGCCGCGCGGCATTGGACGAGGTCCGCCAATGGCTGTTTGAAGAACACCTGATTGAAGAGCGAGATCAGCGTGGACGCCTCCTGCATACCTCGAAATTGGGCATGACAAGAGCCTACTTTTCCCTGGATCAACTACAAGCAATGACGCACGAATGCGGATTTGAAACAATCCGGCTTCACGGCGATTTTGCCGGCGCTCCCTTCGATGCGAAAAGCAGGGAACTGATCATGATCCTCCGCAAGACACGAGATTGAAAACGGCTCATTTCTTTGGGCGGCAATCTCTGGTATGCTTTACGCGATGGCGCAAGGCCGTGGAGCACGGTAGTGACGGTATTTGGGCGCGGGTTTTGAACCTGGATTCGGCAGTCAAGATCGGATTCTACGTGCTATCCTCTGGATGTCGTGGACCTTGTGGACGAAATGGACAAGAAAATCAATCCCCTTGCGGGTGAAGTCCACTGGGTCCACAA
>Ga0073932_1000256_pt1 | contig 139071 bp, 107 predicted proteins | sample DewCreD2012metaG_FD_76967 | JGI IMG/M metagenome (GOLD analysis project Ga0073932, IMG submission 76967) | Hot spring sediment bacterial and archeal communities from British Columbia, Canada, to study Microbial Dark Matter (Phase II) - Dewar... ...
AGCCCCACCAGGGGCGGCAGGTAATCGCCCAGCGATTTATCGCTGGGAACGACGCCCCGCCTGAGTCCCCAAGCCCCGCCAGGGGCGAAAGAAATCCGCGCGCGTTCGCCGCCAGCTACCGCCGCCGCCCCTCCGACGATCTGCTTTCGTCCCTCCGGGACTTTGGGCCTTCCTGCGCCCGCATCCCACCCTTGAAAGGGTGGGCTAGTTTCTACCGCCCTGCCGGGCTGGCGGCGTTATTCCACCGAAACCAGTGAAGAACCGAAAAAAGTGAGGCGATGGGCTTGACAATATTTAGCCATTTGGCTAAATTACTCACAGCGATTATGACTGGATCAAAAACAGCAGATTTTAAGGCGCAGGCGCAGGTTTTTAAGGCGCTGGCGCACCCGGGGCGGTTGCTCATGCTCGACGAATTGTCGCGGGGAGAGCGGTGCGTGTGCGAACTAGCGGCGCTGGTGGGCTCGGAGATGCCGACGGTGTCACGGCATTTGTCGTTGCTGAAAAACGCTGGAATCGTGGAAGATGAAAAGCGCGGTTCCCAGGTATTTTACCGGTTGGTGACACCGTGCGTGATGAATTTCTTTAAGTGCGTGGCCTCGGTGCGGGAAAAGGGACAAAACCGGGCGGCGGCATAGTTTTTTTGCCCGGCCATTGCCGATTTAGCTAATTGACTAATATATTTTTCTGCCAACCTGATGAATGGCGCGGGTGAAATAGGCGTGGCCGATGGACGCAGGGAGCTGCAAATCCTGGCCGGATTCGTGGCGGTTTTTGCGGCGTTGTTCTTCCTTCCCGTGGGAATGCCCCGATTTGACAACGCCATCAAGGAAGGGCTGGAGTTGACCAAGTGGTATGCGCGTGAGCATGTGCTGCTTTGCCTGATCCCGGCGCTGTTCATCGCGGGGGGTATCAGTGTGTTTGTGAACCAGGCCGCCGTGATGCGCTACTTGGGCCCTAAAGCCCCCAAACCGGTGGCCTACGGAGTGGCCTCGGTGTCCGGCTCGATCCTGGCAGTGTGCTCCTGCACTGTTCTGCCCCTGTTTGGGGGCATCTGGATGCGGGGGGCGGGCCTGGGGCCGGCCACGGCATTCCTATACTCTGGCCCGGCCATCAATGTGCTGGCGATTGTGATGACGGCGCGGGTATTGGGGATGGAACTGGGATCGGCCAGAGCTATTGGAGCTGTGGCGTTCAGCATGGTAGTGGGCTTGGCCATGCATCTGGTGTTCCGGCGAGAAGAACAAGCCAAGGCGGAAGCGGCGGCGGAGATGCCGGAAGTGGAGGTCAAACGTCCGCTTTGGCAGACGGTGTTGTTCTTCGGCGCGATGGTGGGGGTGCTGGTGTTTGCCAACTGGAGCAAACCGGCGGAGCCGACGGGACTTTGGGCCACGATTTACACATGGAAATGGCCGGTGGCGGGAGCCTTCGCGGCCGGACTCGGGGCGGCACTGGGGCTTTGGTATGGGTTTAGGTGGAAGGAACTGGGGCTGGCGGCGTTACCGGTGGTTCTGCTGAGTGTTGTGTTCCCGGGCGAGCCATTGGTTCCATTCATCGTGGGCTGCGCTGGCCTAGCGGTGCTGTGCGCCCGGACGCCCGGCGAAGGCCGGGAGTGGCTGGAAGCAACTTGGACTCTAGGGAAGCAAATCTTCCCGTTGCTCATTGGCGGCGTGTTTGTTTCGGGCCTGCTGCTGGGGCGGCCGGGGCATGAGGCGATGATTCCGTCGGAATGGGTCAGCGGATCGGTGGGGGGCAATTCGTTGCTGGCGAACCTGACCGCTTCGGTGGTGGGCGCTTTCATGTATTTCGCGACGCTGACCGAAGTTCCCATTTTGCAGGGCCTGATGGGCGCCGGCATGGGCAAAGGCCCGGCGCTGGCGCTGCTGCTGGCCGGCCCCGCGCTTTCCCTGCCCAGCATGTTGGTGCTCCGCAGCATCATGGGCACGAAGAAGGTCGTCGTCTATGTGGGGCTCGTGGTGGTTATGGCCACGATTACGGGACTGATTTACGGAGCGTTGTTTTAACCTCAAAACCAAAAAAACTGATTATGCAAATCCTCGTAATTGGACCCGGCTGCGCGAAGTGCAAGACACTGGCGCAATTCACCGAACAGGCCGTCAAGGAACTGGGCGTGACGGCGGAGGTCAACAAGGTCGCCGACCTAAAGCAAATCATGGCCCTTGGCGTGATGATGACGCCCGCGCTGGCGGTGAACGGCACGATCAAGGTCTCCGGCAAGGTGCCGAGCATCCCGGAGATCAAGGCAATGCTGCAACAAGCAGCGGGGTGAGACAGGAAAGGAACCCAAAGCATGAAAACACCGGTGAAGATGGTGATTGTGGCCGCGCTGGCCGCGGCTGTGATCGGCGCCGTGGCTCTGAAGAAGGGCAAGGCGCCAAGCGAGAATAACGGCGGCACAGCCGCGCCGGGTGCCACTGTGGCGGGCGGCGGCCTCGCCAAGGCCGCCCCAGCGTCCACCGGCAAATTACCCAAGTTATTGGACTTGGGCGCGGGCAAGTGCATTCCCTGCAAGATGATGAAGCCGATTCTGGATGACTTGAAGGCGAATCATGCCGACCAATTTATCACTGAGTTTATTGATGTGTGGGAGAACCCGGACGCGGGGAAGAAATACGGGATCGAGATGATCCCCACGCAAATTTTCTACAACGCCGAAGGCAAGGAACTGTTCCGGCACACCGGTTTCTACGGCAAGGAGGACATCCTCGGCAAATGGAAGGAATTCGGGGTGGATGTCAGCAGGGGCAAGGTTGCGACAGGCATCGTGCGCGAAACTCCAGTGGCGGCGGACACGCGCCCGCGCGATTCGGTATGCTTCATGTGCGATGGGAATGTGAATCCGATGACCAAGACCGTTGTGAAGGGGCAAAGCGATCAGCACGTGTTCTGCGGCCCGCACTGCTACTTCATCTACTTCTCCAGTATCGTCGGCGCGGATGCCAAAGCGGTGGATGCCAAGGTCAGCGTGAGCGATTGGGCGGGCGGCCAGCTCATTCCGGCCACGACCGCCACGTATCTTTACGGCATGGACGCCAAAGGGCGGCCTACGATCAAGGCGTTTGCCGACCAAGACGCCGCGACGAAGGAGCAAAAGACCAGCCCGGGCAACCTGCTCGCATGGGATGTGCTGCGGTCAAAAGAACTCGCGACGCGCTGCGCCTTCTGCGACCGCGCGGTGTATCCCGAGGACGCCTGCGGGGTCAAATTCGGCAACACCCACGGGCACGGCTGCTGCACGCACTGCTCGATGGGCGTGGCGGCGCGGCTGAAGCAGGACATTGAAGTAGAGGCTAAGGATGGGCTGACCGGTGAAATCATCCGGGTGAAGACGCTGGATGGGCAGATCGCCTCAATCGAGCCGAAGACCGCTATTGCGTGGTTCGGCCAAAAGAAAGGTGCGGACGGCAAGTGGGTTTCCGCCGGGTGCTTCAAGCAGGGTTTTTTTGTGGACGAGGGCAACCTGCAGAAGTGGCTGGAAGCGCGTCCGGCGATGACGGGGCGGCAGATTAGCATCGCCCAAGTGCTGTCCGACAAGATGAAACTGACGCCGGAGCAAATTGCCAAAGCCTGCAAGCTAGGCGAGTGCAAATAAAATTCCGCAGACGGAATTTTATATGGAACAACTCTTCACGAAACTCAGTCATGCCGTGGAAGGCGCACCATTGCTAGCGCTGAGCGCGGCGGTGGTCTGGGGCATTTTGAGCATCATCCTCAGCCCCTGCCATCTGGCCAGCATCCCGCTCATTGTCGGCTTTATCAGCGAGCAAGGCCAGGTGACGGCGAAACGGGCCTTCTGGACCTCGATGCTATTCGCCGTGGGCATTCTTATCACGATCGCGGCGATCGGCGCAGTCACCGCGGCGGCGGGGCGGATGATGGGCGATGTGGGGCGCTACGGAAATTATTTCGTGGCGCTCATTTTTCTCGTCGTCGGCCTGCATCTGCTGGGCGTGGTCCCCATGCCTTTCGGCGGGCCGGGGCAGGTCGGCATGAAGCGCAAAGGTTTCCTGGCCGCCTTCATCCTCGGATTGGTGTTCGGCATAGCGCTCGGCCCCTGCACCTTCGCTTACATGGCGCCGATGCTGGGCGTCACCTTCAAGCTGGCGGCCACCAACTTCCTGTATGGCGCGGCGCTGCTGCTCGCCTACGGCGTCGGGCATTGCGCGGTGATTGTGGCGGCGGGCACGTCCACCGAACTGGTGCAGCGGTTCCTGAACTGGAACGAACAATCCAAGGGCGTCACGGTGGTTAAATATGTCTGCGGCGTGCTGGTCATCCTGGGCGGGGTGTGGTTGATCTACTCCGCGCCATAAGGTTTTGGCAATGAGCATGACTGAAACGAACCAATGGGGCCTGCCGCGGGAGCTGATTCCGTGGGGGCCGACGATTGATCCGACCCGTTGCCGAGGCAGCGGCAAATGCGTCGAGTTCTGCCCCAACAACGTCTTTGAACTCGATAAGTCGAGCGGCCGGGCTCGCGTGGCGCGGTTCCACCAATGCACCATCCTATGCAGCAATTGTGTTGCGGTATGTCCGAACGGAGCGATTACATTTCCGAGCCAGGACGAGTTCCTGGACCAGGTTGCGGAATTGCGAAAGGCTGGCCCGTCCGCAGGTCCAAAGTCGGCGTGACGCGAAGCAGTTGTAACTTTTCGAGGATTGGCGGCTCAAAGGCATTAGCGAGTGCGCTAAATCGCTAATAGCTGAGCGGTTGATTGTGGGCGACGAAGAAGTGAGTGATGAACATCTGGAATAATTCGAACTGGGGGATGGCGGCTTTGCCCGCCGCGCTGGCGAGCCACTGGGCGCACGCGTCGCGGAGCGGTCAAACACTATTCCCGCCGGGGCCTCCTTCTTGAAAACGCGCTATGTGGATCGTACGTCTAGCTCTTCGCCGGCCTTACACCTTCGTGGTGATGGCGCTGGTGTTGTTGCTGCTGACGCCCTTCGTGCTGCTGCGGATGCCGACGGACATCTTTCCGCCCATCAACATCCCGGTGGTCAGCGCGGTCTGGACCTATAACGGCCTGAGCGCGCAGGAGATTGAGCAGCGGATTCTTTACGTCCACGAGCGCATGATCACCGTGGTGGTGGACAACATCGAGCACGTCGAGTCCACCGCCTACAAAGGCGCGGGGGTGATCAAGGTGTTTCTCCGGCCGGGGGCGTCCGTGGATGCGGCGGTGGCGCAATTGGCGGCCACCGGACCAGCGATTTTGCGCCAGATGCCGCGAGGCATCAACCCGCCGATCATCATCCGCTACAACGCCTCCACCGTGCCGATCCTGCAATACAGTTTTGCCAGCACCAAGTTCTCCGAATCGGAATTGCAGGACATGGCCTTCAACCAGGTCCGCGTCGGGCTGATGAACGTTCCTGGCGCGTCGCTGCCTTATCCCTACGGCGGCAAAGCGCGCGTGGTGGCGGTGGACCTTGATCTGACAGCGCTCAAGGCGCACGGCCTCACGCCCACCGCGGTCGTGGACGCGATCAACGCCCAAAACCTCATCCTTCCGGGCGGCTCGGCCAAGATCGGCCAGACGGAATTCGACGTGGCGCTCAACAGCAGCCCGGCGGTTCTCGATGAACTCAACGACCTGCCGATCAAGAGTGTTAAAGGCGCAGTCATCCGCGTGCGCGACGTGGCGTTCGTGCATGACGGCTACCAACCGCAGCAAAACATCGTTCGCTTGAACGGGGTGCGTGGCGTGCTGCTCACGGTGCTCAAGAGCGGCGCGGCTTCGACGCTCGAAGTGGTGCGGGGGGTGAAAGCCGCCATGCCGCGGGTCTTGAGCGGTTTGCCGCCCGAGTTGAAGGCCCAGGAATTTGCCGATCAATCCATCTTTGTGCGCACGGCGATTGACGGGGTGTTGAAGGAAGGGGTCATTGCGGCTTCGCTCACCGCGCTGATGGTGCTGTTGTTTTTGGGCGCATGGCGCGGCACCCTGATTATCGCCACTTCGATTCCGCTCTCGGTTTTAGCCTCGATTGCCGCGCTGCACGCGCTGGGCGAAACCATCAACCTGATGACGCTGGGCGGCCTGGCCTTGTCGGTAGGGATGCTGGTGGACGACGCGACGGTCGAGATTGAAAACGTCCACCGCCACTTGGCGATGGGCAAACCGACTGTCCAGGCTATTCTCGACGGCGCGCAGGAGATCGCCCTGCCGGCCTTGGTGGGCACGTTGTGCATCTGCATCGTATTTGTGCCGATGTTCTTTCTCCAAGGAGTGGCGCGGTTTCTGTTCGTGCCGCTGGCGGAGGCGGTGGTGTTTGCGATGCTGGCCAGCTACGTTTTGTCCCGCACCCTCGTGCCGACGCTGGTGATGTGGTTCTACCGGCGCAGTGGCTATCATGGACACCTCGCCGAGGCCGGCGCCGTCGCTTGGTGGTTGCGCCCGTTTGTCGGGGTGCAAACGGTGTTTGAATGGAGCTTCGCGCGCTTTCGGGAGGGCTACCGACGCTGGCTGGGGGCGGTGCTGGCCCATCGGGGCGCATTTGTTGCGGTGTTTATGGCGTTTTGCCTGGGCACGGCTTTCCTGCTTCCCTGGTTGGGGCAAAACTTCTTTCCGACGGTGGACGCCGGTCAGTTCCGGTTGCATTTCCGGGGAAACAGCGGCTTGCGCGTCGAAGAAACCGCCAAACTGGCCGACGAGGTTGAGCACGTCATCCGCAGTGAAGTCCCCGCGGCGGAGTTGGCCGGGATTCTGGACAACATTGGGCTGCCGTGGGGCGGCATCCCGCTGACCTACATTGACAACGGACTGGTGGGCAGCGGCGACGCGGACATCCTGGTCTCCCTGCGTCCCGGCCATCAGCCCACGGCGGAATACGTGCGCCGGCTGCGGCGGCGACTGAATCAGCAGTTTCCCGGAGTGACCTTCTATTTTCTGCCGGCGGACATCGTCAGCCAGACGATCAACTTCGGTCTGCCGGCGCCGTTCGACATTCAGATCGTGGGCCGCAGCGTGGCCGAGAATCGCGCCGTGGCGTACCGGCTGGCGGAGCGGCTGCGCGCCGTGCCCGGCATCGCCGACGTGCGGGTGCAACAGCCCGCCGACCTGCACCAGTTGCAGCTCATCACGGACCGCACCAAGGCGGCGCAGCTTGGCCTGACCCAGCGCGACGTGGCGGACGCGATGCTGCTGGGCTTGAGCGGCAGCAGCCAGGTCCAGCCGATTTACTGGCTGAATCCAAAGAACGGCGTCCAGTATCTCGTCAACGTGCGCGTGCCCGAACCCGCGATTGATTCCGTGCCGGCCTTGCAGGCGATTCCGGTGAGCGCCAGCCGGGACGGCGAAGGCGACGCGCAACTGTTCGCCCACTTGACCGCCCTGCGGCGCGCCAGCATCCCGCCCATCGTCAATCATTACAACGTGATGCCTGTCATTGACGTGTTGGCGGGGGTGAACGGGCGGGACCTGGGGGGCGTATTGAGCGACCTCCAACCGTTGCTTGCGCAAGCGGAAAAGGAGTTGCCGCGCGGCAGCTTCATCGAACTGCGCGGCCAGGCGCGAACGATGAACGCCAGCTACGTGGGCTTGGGCGTCGGCCTGATCATGGCGATGCTGCTCGTTTATCTGCTGTTGGTGGTGAATTTCCAAAGCTGGCTTGACCCGTTCATTATTCTGACGGCGCTGCTGGGCGCGATGGCGGGGGTCATCTGGGGGTTGTATCTCACCTTCACCTCCTTGAGCGTGCCGGCCTTGATGGGCGCGATCATGAGCCTGGGCGTCGGCACCGCCAACGCTGTGTTGCTCGTGACCTTCGCTCGCCAGAACCTCCGGCAGGGCAAGGACGCGACGACGGCCGCCTGGGCGGCGGGGGTCGGCCGATTGCGCCCGGTGTTGATGACCGCGTTGGCCATGATCATCGGCATGTTGCCGATGGCACTGGGTGTGGGCGAAGGCGGCGAGCAGAACGCCCCGCTGGGCCGGGCCGTGATCGGCGGATTGATCCTGGCCACATTCGCCACGCTGTTCTTTGTGCCGTCGGTGTTCGCCATTCTGCACCGCCGCACCCCGGCGCGAACTTCGGAAGACCTCGACGCGGCCATCCCGTCCGCCGATAAACCCCTTTAATCCACCATGACCACCGAATCCTCCAACGCCACGCCTTCTCCCAAGCTCTCCCGCGCCGCGCTCGCCGCCCTGGTGCTGGTGGTCGCCGCCGTCATTGTGGGGTTGCTGCCGAGACTGCGTGCCCGTGAGGCCTTGGCCGCCGAGACGCGCGAACTGGCTGTGCCAACCGTGGCCGTGGTCTCGCCCGCGCCCGGAAAGCCTGTGGCCAGTCCGCCGCTGCCAGCCGAGGTGAAAGCATGGATCGAAGCGCCGATTTACGCCCGCGCCAGCGGCTACCTCAAGCGCTGGCTGGCGGACTTGGGCGCGCGCGTTGAGGCCGGCCAGTTGCTCGCGGAAATTGAAACCCCCGAACTCGATCAGGAACTGGAACGCGCCCGCCATCAACTGGCCGAAGTCGAAGCCGCGCTGGCGCTTTCCCAATCCACGTCCGAACGTTACACCGAACTGCTAAAAACCGCCAGCGTCAGCGAGCAGGAAACCGCCGAAAAACAGGCCGACTTCGCCCTCAAAACCGCGGCGGTCAAGGCCGCGCGGGCGAACGTGCGCCGGTTGGAGGAGATGCAGGGCTTTGCCCGTGTCACGGCGCCGTTTGCCGGCGTGGTGGCCGCGAGATCGGTGGACGTGGGCGATCTGGTCACCGCCGGGAGCGGCAAGGAGCTTTTCCGCCTCTCCCAAACGGACAAGCTCCGCGTGTATGCCCGGGTGCCCCAGGCGCAAGCCCTAAGTGTTGCTCCAGGCCAACCCGCCGAGCTGCTGATTCCTGAAAAGCCCGGCCAGGTTTTCACGGCCACGGTAGCGCGTACCGCCGGGGCGATTTCCCCCGATTCGCGCACGTTGCTGACCGAGCTTGAGGTGGACAACTCACGCGGCGAAATCCTGGCGGGCAGCTTCGGCCAGGTCCGTTTCGTCGAGGCCAAAAGAACCCCCACCCTCACCCTGCCGGGCAACACCCTTTTGTTCCGCGCCGAAGGTCCGCAGGTGGGCCTGGTCTTGGCCGAGGGGAAGGTTGAACTGCGCAAGGTCAAACTGGGGCGCGACTTTGGCGCGACGGTGGAAATCCTGGGCGGCGTCAGCCCGGCCGACCGGGTCATCCTCAATCCCTCCGACTCCTTGACCAGCGGGGCGGTCGTGCGTGCGGCCGCCGCGACCAAGCCGGAAGTGAACAAGCCGGGAACAATCAAATGACGCGCGCCCAACCCAACTTGCTCGGGCCACTCGCGGCGCGGCGCAGGCTCGCGGCTTTCACGCTGGCGCTGCTCGCAGGTTGCGCTGTCGGGCCTGAATATCGCCGGCCACCGGCAGTGGCGGCGATGCCTGCCGCCTACGCTGGCGCGACGAACGCGTGGAAGGTCGCCAAACCGGTGGCGCACGTCCCCAAGGGCCCGTGGTGGGAAATCTTTGGCGACGCTGAGTTGAACCGCCTTGAAGCGCAGGCGGCCGAGGCCAACCAGCAAGTCCAGGTTGCACTGGCCCGTTTCGCGCAAGCTCGCGCCAGCGCGGACGTCGCGCGCTCGGGTTTGTTTCCACGCCTTGGCGCAGGCTTCGCCGCGACGCGCCAGCGGTCTTCGGAGAATCGCCCCAACAATCAAACCGGCGAAGCAGTGGGGCTCGGACCGACCTACGACAGTTTCGTCCTGCCGTTTGACCTAAGCTACGAATTGGATCTGTGGGGTCGCGTGCGACGACAGGTGGAATCCGCGCAAGCCACCATTCAAGCCAGTGCCGCCGACCTGGAAGGCATCCGTCTCGCCATTACCGCCGAAGTCGCCGCCGATTACTTCACCCTTCGCGCGCTCGATGCGGAAAAGACCGCTCTGGCTGCAAGTATCGAAACCTACCGCAAGGCACTCGAATTGACCCGCAACCGGCGAGCGGGTGGCCTCATCTCCGACCTTGATGTGGCCCAAGCGGAGACCGTGTTGAAAACCGCCGAAGCGCAGCTGCCCGCCCTCACCTTGACCCGGGCAAGGTTCGAGCATGCGCTCGCCGCATTGACCGGCCAGCCCGCCACTTTGTTTCATCTGCCTGCAGTTTCGTTCGACCTCGAGATTCCGGTCATCCCGCCCGAGCTGCCTTCCGCGTTGCTCGAGCGCCGGCCCGACATTGCCGCCGCCGAACAGCGGATGGCCGCCGCCAACGCCGACCTCGGTGTCAGCCAGGCAGCGTATTTCCCCACCGTCCGCTTTAACGGGCTGGCCGGGCTCCAAAGTATTGACGCAGGCACCCTGTTCAACTGGCCAAGCCGTTTGTGGGCGGTCGGGCCGTCCCTTTCATGGCCCTTGTTTGACGGCGGCCAGCGGCAGGCGAAACGGCGCGTTGCCAAAGCCGCTTACGAAGAGACCGTCGCACGCTACCGCCAAACCGTGCTGACGGGCTTCGCCGAAGTTGAAGACAACCTCGCCGCTCAACACCTGCTAGCCAGGCAATACGAACAGGAACTAGCGGCCTTGGCGTCCGCCCGCAAACTGCTCGAAATTGCCAACCATCGGTATCGCTCCGGCCTCGTCACCTATCTCCAGGTAGCCACGGCGCAAAGTGCGGCGTTGGAACGCGAGCGCGTCGTCGCCCGCCTGCGCGGCCAACGGTTCGCGGCGGCTGTGGCGCTGGTCAAGTCCCTCGGCGGCGGGTGGCGGGGATTTCAACCGGATCAGGGAGCGAATGCCGCCGACGCCAGTCCTAACAACCCCCAATCAAACACTCCAAGCACAAGTCCATGAACACCCAACCTCCATGCACCTGTCAGGCCGCACCCAAACTTATTTTCCCATGCTCCGGCGCGTCGGATGTGGGCGGCTTAACCGACCGTGCCGCGCGGCAGATGACACTCGATCTAATCGGCAAGATGTATTGCCTGGCCGGCATCGGTGGGCGGGTTGAGGGCATCCTGGCGAACACGAAAGCCGCCGCGCGGGTGCTGGTGATTGACGGCTGCAAGGAGGAATGCGCCCGCAAGACGATGGAGCTGGCCGGCTTTCAGGATTTTCAGCATCTGAAGCTCGCGGAAATGGGCTTCGAAAAAGGAGCGACGCGCGTGACGGCGGCCCGCATCCGGGAAGTGGCGGCCAAGGGCGCGGAGTTACTGGAGTGTTGATAACCGTCAAAACAAAAATGTGGTGAGAGAAAAACAAACCAAGAACCCATAACCAAAGGAAACCCATGAAAGAAACCGTAAATCGTCGAAACTTCCTCGCCGCCGCCGGCGCCGCCGCGGTGGCCGCCACCGCAACCTCCGCCCTGGCCGCAGAAGCCGGGGGCGCGCCGGTGAAAATCATCGGCGTGGCCTGCAGCCCGCGCAAAGGGATGACGACGGCCAAAGCCGTGCAGGCGGCGCTGGACGCCGCCAAAGCGGTTAATCCCCGGATTCAAACCGAGTTGATTGACCTGGGCGGGCTGAGCATTGCCGGCTACTCGCCCAAGCCGCCGGCGGACGACTTCGCGGGCATCCTGCCGAAGTTGCAGGACCCGGCGCTCGGCGGCCTGATTATCGGCTCACCCTCCTATTTCCGGGGCATGAGCTCACTCTGCAAGGCGTTCATCGAGCGCTGCGCGCCGCTGCGCGATCCCAAGATGCTGCTGGCCAACAAGCCGGTGGGCGTGGTGGCGGTCGGCGCTTTCCGCAACGGCGGGCAGGAAATGACCATCGAGCAAATCCAGGCCGCGATGCTCTGCTTCGGGATGATCGCCGTGGGTGGGAACGCGCCGGCGTTCCAGGGAGCCACGGTGCTCTCCACGAAGGATGACATCAGCGGGGATGAACTGGGTCTGGACACCGCCAAAAAGCTGGGGGCCCACGTGGCGGAAGTCGCGTTGCGCCTGGCCTGAGCCGGGCTCGCACTCTCGGGCTTGAGAAACGCGCCGGGGAAGCGCGGTTAATCCGCAAGCGCCCGCAGGCAAACCAGGCAGCGGGCGGCAAAAAGTCGCGGCCAGCGGGAAAGAAAGGCATCCAGCCGCAACAGGGCGGGCAGCCAGCGGGCCGGATAGCAGGCGGGCTTGCTGTAACCGCCCGAGAGCAGGTAATGAAAGGCGCTGAAGGCCTCGGCGTGGAGGATTTCCCAACCGGCGAGGCACTCGGGGATTTCCTGGCGGAAAAAGAGGCGGGTGGCGTTGCCTTGAGCGGCGTAATAAGCGCGTGGCCGCGCCAAGTGCGCCGTCATGTTGATGGGCTTGTCCATCGCCACCGGTTCATGGTGGAGCAGCCCGTAAACGGGATGGCTGGCCAGGCTGATAAAAGGCTCAAAAAGAATAACCCGCCCCCCCTGCCCCACCACCCGCGCGGCCTCCAAAAAGAATGCGCGCGGCGCTTCGAGATGGTGAAAAACATCGAACAGAACCAGGTTGGAAACGCTGCCGTCCCGGAACGGCAAATCGTAGCCGTCGCAGACCAGGTCGAGCCAGGGGTGGGGAAAGAGATCGGTGGCCAGGGCTTGAGGCAGATGGGCCTTGAGATTGCCGATGCCCGAGCCGATCTCCACCAATTGGCCGGGCCGATCAAGGTCCACCCACGGCAGGATGCGGCGATAAAACCCGGTGTAAATCTCGCGCAGCAGCGGCTTCGCTGCCCAACTTCGCAGGTTTTCGCGGATTTCTGCTTGGTGCTGGTCCAGCGGCGTGGTCATGCGAGGAATTTGAAGCGTCGCGCGGCAAACCAGGTCATGCGCAGGAGCAGCCAGCCGTGTTTCCAGCGCTGGATGTTGGTGTCGCCGTAGGTGCGCGCGCGATAGCGGATGGGCAAATCCACGATTCGCAAGTTGAGTTTGGCGGCGCCAAACAACAAATCGTAGTCACCGAAGGGATCGAAATCCCCAAAATAGGCGCGGTTCCGCGCAATTTGCTCGTAGTCGGCCCGGAAAAGCACCTTGGTGCCGCAGAGGGTGTCCTTGATGGATTGCCCAAGGATGGCGCTGAAGGCCAGGGAAAAAAACTTGTTACCCACCATGTTCAGGAAGCGCATCGCCTGATTTTCCATCGGATAAACCAGCCGCACGCCGTTGACGAAGTCCGCCAGGCCCGAGCGCGCGGTCTCATAAAATTTCGGCAGTTCCTCCGGCGGCATCGTCAGATCGGCGTCGAGGATGAACAGCAAGTCGCCAGTGGCGTGCGCGAAGGCCTCCCGCACCGCCCCGCCCTTGCCTTTGCTTTGTTGCTTGAGGATTTTAATGCGGCGCTCCGGATGCCGGGCGGCGACGCGGTGGATTTCCTCCCAAGTGTCGTCCTTCGAGTGCCCTTCGATAAAAATTATTTCGGTCCCCATCCCCATCTCCGGCGTGCGCTGGACGGCGGCTTCGATGTTGCCCGACTCATTGCGGGCAGGGATGACCACCGTGCAGGAATAATGGCGGTCGGGCGGCGCCTCGGGCCGGGGCCGCGCGACCATGAACACGCTGAGACACAATGGCCGCAGCAGCGGCGCCACGAACCGGTTCAACAACCCGGCCAAGACAGGGACACGGACTGGGCAAAGGATGCGCGTGTCCATTTTGACCAGTTCCCACCCGGCGAGGTGCAGCAGGTTGCGCAGATCGTCGCTCGAAAGCCAGTTTTGGGGGCAGGTAGGCGCCTTGGCGCCCACCGCCTGCGCCACGGCCAGCACCGGCCGCCACAAGTTATTGAAAAAATTGACGACCAGCCGGGTGCGCGGGTGGCTCAGGCGGCGCACCCGCTCCAGCACCGCCTGCACATCCGGCACGTCGTTCAGGAGGTCGGACAAAATGATGTAATCGAACTTTTCCGCGCTGGAAAAATCGAGCGCCTCGGCAAGTTCAAATTCCAGGCGCGGATGCCGTTGGCGCGCCCGGCGAACCATCCCCTCGCTGAAATCCACGCCCACCCCGCGAGCCGGCTCGACGGCGGCGAGCAGGTCCCCCAAACCGCAGCCAAGTTCGAGCACGCGCAACCCCGGCGGCACCAGAAAGCGATAATAGCTTTTCAGCAGAGTGTGATAATGGCGGCGTGTCTCGCGGTCGCGGTGCGCCGCGCGCCCCTCGTAAAACGCTCGCCGGTCGTTCATGCCGACCCAGCATAAACACGCCCGCCGCCGCGTGGCGAGATAAAGATGGGCGGCGCCGATAATGTCTGCCATTTCCGCTTTGCGCATTGGCTGGCGCTTATCACCATTACCGGCTGCCCGCCTCCCTGTCTTCCATAATTCTCGCTTGCTTTAGGTTGCCACATCCATGCCTTTAAGGGTATGAACTTCGTATTTATGCGGTACACCGATCTTGCTGCCGAGTTGTTTTTGACTCTTCGGCTTGAGTTTTTTAACGGCAAATGCCGTCCCGTGCCCTATACACTTCGCGGCAAGGCCAACACCCAGGCCGATCCCTTCGACGAGAACCTGCAACGCATCCTCTCGACGAAGATGCCCAAAGATGTTGAAAGTCCAAAAGCCAGTGGCCCCCTGATCACCCCGGACATCGTCCTGATGAGGCGCAGCCTGTGTGCAAACCAGCCACGATCTGCCCTTCGGAGCGACACGTCGCGGATAATGGGTTTGGAGGTCAAGAAACTGGAACGCGCCGCCGGCGGCAAGATCGCCCGCAATTCCGGCTTGGATTACAACACCACTCCGCCTTGTGGCACAGTCCGCGTTTACGACAGTCAGGACAACCCGCTCGACATTCGTGGCTTCTACCTCTTCGTTTGCCAGGAACCAGTCTCCGGGAAACAGGGCCAGTACCAACTGACCTCTTTGGTGGTTTGCGATGGCAACTTGCTGAACGAGGACTTTGACTACTATCTGAGCGTCGTCGGGGAGCGTAAGAAACAAATCGGGCTGGGCACCTTTGCGGATGGTGCCGACCGTTGCCGCCCGATGCTGATTTTCGCCAATCCCCTGGGCTGTGACCAATTGCAGAAACAACCGACCCTTGTTCACACGTCCGAGAATCTGTCAACGCACCAGGGCCCGCTGCGGCGCATTGGCCAACTTCGCCGAAGCGCCAAGGCCGGTGGGGAGCGTGTCTTCCACTGCTTCGGTTTGGAGTCCGACTATGCCAGCGTGCCGGCGAAAGCCGCCTTCGATCTTCTCGACCCCTTTCCGACGCCACAGCGAAGCGAGAAGACTCAACCGCGTGGCAAGTTCCGCCTCGATCTCAAGACCGCAGGTTGATGCCCATTAGGCCAGGGCGAGTTCAAGGACAACAGGTTCGTTGGTAGCCTGTGGCGTCTTGACCACCTGGCCCCGGTGTATTTCCTCAATCTCAGGCTCCGCCTTATCCTGAAGTGTCTCTAGGACAACGCTGCCGGTTCCTTCCTGGTCAGTTTGAGAGATGAGACGGATCAAGTGGGCATTAAAGATTACCCGGACATCCCCTCTCCCCATTTCTCGGCCGCAATCATTGAACCGTCGCACCTGCTTTTTTGTCGCTTCCCGCGACCTTTCCAGAATCACGCGTGATGGCCTCGCCGGCGTTCCGTTGTCTTGGCTGGCCTTTCGACAGACAACGAGGATATCCACGTCAATCGGTTCCTTCGATTGCTGCTTCGGGGCGGCAACCGACATTTCCGCCTTGATGGGGTGAGTGGCTACAATTCGAAATCCCGCGCCTGAGAGCGCCCGCAACACGCTGCTCCATCCATCCTTGCGCGAGTGATGGTAGCTAAACACCAGCAAACCGTCATCCCGCAGAACGCGGTGGCATTCCTTCCAGACTCCACCCAGTCGCTCTGTGAACACCGCCGCATCAGTGTGCTGCACTTCCTGTTCGCTGCGCGTTGTGAGGTCAGGCTGCGATTTCATGCCGTTGTTGAAGAACGCCTGCCAGGCGTAGAAGAAATCCGCCAGTTCCGAATAATGCACGTTGTCAAAAAACGGGGGGTCCGTGATGACGGCATCCACGCTCCCTGTCCTGACATCGGTATGTGCCGAGTCGCCGCAGGAGACGTAAAGGCTCTTGCCACCCTGGAAATCACTGTAGTTTCGGGCGCTCTCCGCTTTCAGCGGGCGGTTGAGTCCATAGACCTTTTCCGACGACGGCCGCCCGTTGCGGGTGGTGGGCCTGATCTCAAATGGGTCATACTTGTATTCGAGTGCCCGGAGCAGTCTCGATTCGAACAGGGTTGAAAAAGCCCCCGAACTCTTTGGAGTCCCCCAAAGGTTCGCTTCCAGGGGGGTCCGTTCCGGTTTCAGAATGTGGTGCGAGAACATGTGGCGGACCGCCCCGGTTCCTTCCCCCTTGTACGAGGCGAACATGTTGTTAAATTCGAGGCACCCCGAGAGCAGGCAGAAGAACAATTCCTTGATTCCCGGATTCTCAATCCCCCGAATCGCCTGAGCCAGGGTGCTCAGGCAGAGTAGTTGCCGCTCGTTGAAGAACTGATGCCAGTGTGTGAAGCAGTAATTGATGGCCTGGTCCGTATTGTAGCCGGAGGCGAGCTTCATCACGGGATAAGGGTGCTTCCCCTTCGCTAGCTCCGCCTTGGCTTGCGCGAAAAGCTCCCGGTCGAAATCAGTGGCCGGCAAGTACTCCTTTGAGCCATCAGACTTCAGCACCAGCTTGGCGTAGAGCCGGTAGGAGGGTGGCCGCCCCTTTTCCTGGAAGACCTTGGCAATGGTGAAGCCGTGCTGGCACTTCGGACATTCAGCCTTGGCCCCTCGCACGGGACCGCCCTCCAGTTCAAACACCTTCTGGCACTTCCGGCAGGTATGCTGCTTTTCCAAGCGGTTCACTGCATCCAGATTTCCGCAGCCGGGGCACACGGCATAGCCGGCGGCCTTCTTGTCAGGGTGATGGTTGGTGGCGAAGACAAACGACGAAAACAAATCAACTTCATGCCCGCAGGCAGGGCATTCGGCCACCATGACCCAAAAATTGTAGAGCACCTCAGCAAACGTTCCATCGGCCAGTTTCGTCTGGTAGTACCTCTGGAGCGCTTCCGCCACCTTGCTCTGGATTCTGCGGAAAGTGCTGTTCACCTCGTCGCGAGAGTGCGGGCGCATGGCGTTCTTGACAGTGAAGACCGCCACCGGATTGATGTCCCGCCCTATGGCGCGGGCGCCGAGCTTCAGTGCTTCCCCCACCGTTGTGCCACTGCCCAGGAACGGGTCGAACACAACCGCCTTTTCCAGCGACACCGGCTCATAAAACTTCTTCATGATGTCTGTTCCCGCCGCTGAGAAGGCCCCGAGAATCGTCGCCCGGAACACCGAGCCAAGGCGTTGTGCCCACCATTTGTGCAGGTGGTAAATCGGACGGTTCAGCTCCTTGCGCCAGCTTTCCATTTCTGCAATTTCGCTGAGGTGTTCGAACGGAAAGTCCTCTTCCTCTATGGCCCGCTTGCCCGGCAGAAAGAATCGCGGTTCACCGTAAGGCGCTAAATCCTCTTGGAGCACTATTCCCAAAGGAAACTCCATGCTGCGCAGGAGCCGTCCTTGCAGTTCATGCGGCAGCCTGCCCGCCTGAACCAGTAAAACCTCAGCCGCCAGGCCTAAATGCTTGCTGAGGCTCCGCAGAATTTCTTCTGACGGCTCAACCTTGCCACGTTCAATCCGCGAGAGGTAAGCCGGGTCCGTCCGCACGGCCTTTGCCAGAGCCCGAAGTGACATTTTTCTCTCCTTGCGCGCTTTTCTGATGATTGTGCCGATTTGCATGACGCCAAGCTACGCCTGTTGACAAACTTGTCAACATCAGCTTTGATAAATGTTGGCAACCGTCCAGCCATTCAAACCGGCCCGCTCCAGGCCAGCCCGCCAAATCGGTTGTCTTTTCCGCGGGCGGCGGCTAAGCTGCGCCCATGATAATTGCGCCATCGCTGCTGGCGGCGAATTTTAGCCGCCTGTATTCGGAGGTGTCCCGCGCCGAGCGGGCGGGAGCGGACTGGCTGCACCTGGACATCATGGACGGCCATTTTGTGCCAAACATCTCCTTCGGACCGGCGGTGGTGCGCGCCATACGGCCCGCCAGCCGCCTGTTTTTCGATGTCCACCTGATGTGCTCGAAGCCGGAAATCCTGCTCGATTCGTTTGCCAAGGCCGGCGCGGACCAATTGACGATCCACGCCGAATTAGGCGAACATAAAGTGGCCCAGTTGCTTTGGAAAATTCGCAGCCTGGGCCTAAAGGCCGGTCTGGCGATTAATCCACCCACCAGCATGGCGCTGTGCCAGCCGCATTTGAACCGCATTGACCTGTTGCTGGTGATGACCGTCAATCCCGGTTTTGGCGGGCAGGAGTTCATTGTGGAAACCCTGCCCAAAATCCAGCAGGCGGCCGCCTGGCGGCAGGAAAAAGGGCTGCATTACCGGGTGCAAGTGGACGGCGGCATCAATTTCAGCACCGTGGCCGACTGCGCGCGGTCCGGAGCGGACACCTTTGTGAGCGGCACCGGTTTGTTCGCCAAGCCGAACATGGGGGCCGCCGTGAAAAAGATGCGGCGGCTGGCGGAGGCGGTGGCGCCCAGTCCGCCAATGGCTCTGGCGGCGCAAGTTTCCTGAGGGGTGGCAAAAGAAGTTTGCCCGAAAGTAATGTTCTTCATAAACTCCCGGCATGGTTGACGCGGTTGCCAACGAGCCCGAGGCGGAAATCCAGGCGCGCGAGCAGTATCTGCGCGCGTACCGGATCATGCTGCTGGCGCGGGTGTTGGATGACAAGATGGCCAACCTTTACCGGGGCGGAATGATTCACGGCGGGGTATTCCTGGGGCGCGGGCAGGAGGCCCTGAGCGTGGCGGTGGGCCTGGCGCTTCAGCCGGAGGACATTTTTGCCCCGCTGATTCGGGATGTGGCCGGACGGCTGGCCTTCAAGGAAACGCCCCTGGACGCGGTAAGAACCTACCTCGGCTCCGCTTTGGGGCCGATGCGGGGAAGAGATGGCAACATTCATCGCGGCCGCCCCCAGGAGGGGTTGCTGCCCATGATCAGTCATTTGGGCGCGATGGTGTCGGTGGTCAACGGCGCGCTGCTGGCCTGGCGGTTGCAAGGCAAGACCGGGCGCATCGGGGCCACCTGCATCGGCGATGGCGGAACTTCCACCGGCGCCTTTCACGAAGGACTAAACCAAGCGGCGGTGGAACGATTGCCGCTGCTGGTGGTGGTGGCCGACAATCAATACGCTTATTCCACCCCCAGCCAACGCCAATACGCCTGTCGTTCGCTGTTGGATCGCGCCGCCGGCTACGGCGTCGAAGGGCGCGCGGTGGACGGAACGGATTTGGCGGCCTGCCTGCGGGTGGTTAAAACCGCCAGTGACAAGGCGCGGCGGGGTGATGGCCCGCAAATGGTGGTGGCTTCGCTGCTCCGGCTTTGCGGCCATGGGGAGCATGATGACGCCTCGTATGTGAATCCCGCCCTAAAAAAAGCGCCGGTGGGGCGCGATTGTCTCGTGGTGGCCGAACAGGAGATATTGCGGCGCGGTTGGGCGCAACCCGGAGAACTCGAGGCCTGGCGGGCGGCCACCCAGCAGGAGGTGGACGCGGTGGTGGCGAAGGTGCAACGCGAGCCGGCGCCCGATCCTTACCGCGAGGATTGGACGGCTCTGGCCACCCGTCACTTGGCCGAACAACGCCCCAACAACGGCGGGGGCCATCCATGAGCGTCACCTACCTCGAAGCCATTCGCGCGGCCCAGGAGAAAGCCTTGGCGGACGACCCGCGGGTTTTCATCTACGGACAAGATGTGGGGCGCTTTGGCGGGGCGTTCAAGGCCACTAAAAATCTCTACCACCAATTCCCTGGGCGGGTTATTGACGCCCCCATCAGCGAGGACGCCATTCTGGGCGCGGCGGTGGGCGCGGCCATCGAGGGGATGCGGCCCATTGTGGAGATTCAATTCGCCGACTTTTCGACAGTAGCCTTTAACCAGGTAGTGAACCAGGCGGCCACTCTCCATTGGCGGACGGGCGTCCCCTGCCCCATCGTGGTCCGGCTGCCCTCGGGCGGCACGCTGGGCAGCGGCCCCTTTCATAGCCAAAGCATGGAGGCCCTTTACGCCCATTACCCCGGCCTGATTGTGATGACCCCGGCCACCGTCGAAGACGCCTTTGGGTTGCTGCTCGAGGCGGTGGCCATTGATGATCCCGTGATTTTCTGCGAGCATAAATTTCTTTATTACCATCTCAAGGCCGAACGCCTGCCGGACACCGCCCTGCCGGCCGGAAAGGCGCATGTCATTCGGCCGGGACGGGATTTGACCGTCGTCGCTTACAGCGCGATGGTGCATGAAGCGTTGGCGGTGGCCGAAGCAATGGCGGGCGAAGGCATCCAAATCGAAGTGGTGGATTTGCGCACCATCAAACCGCTCGACACCGATACGATCATGGCTTCAGTGGCGCGCACCGGCCGGCTGCTGGCGGTTGGGGAATCTTGGCCTTGGGGTGGTGTCACCGCCGAAGTCGTCGCCCGGGTGGCCGCGGAGGGCTTTGGCCTGCTGGACGCGCCGCCGCAACGATTGAACGCCAAGGACACCCCAGTGCCGTTTCACCCGGCCCTTTGGGCCGCCCATCGGCCCACCGAACAAAGCATCGCCGCCGCGGTGCGAAACCTGCTTCAACTATAGCTCAATTCCATGCCGCAAATTCCCATCATCATGCCCCAACTGGGCGAATCCATCGCGGAAGCCACGGTGGTCCGGTTGTTGGTCAAGGCTGGCGAGCCGGTCGAGCCCGATCAGGAAGTGGTGGAAGTGGAAACCAACAAGGCGACCATGACGGTGGTGAGCCCTTGCCGCGGCCATCTCGCCGCGTGGGACGCCCAATTAAATGAAAGCTATCCGGTCGGCACTACCCTGGGCTGGATCGAGGCCAGCGTCGAAGAAGCCCGGCGGGTCGGCTTGGACACGCCCTCTGCCCCCAAGGAGAGCCTTTCGCCACCGCCGGGTTGGACCGCGCCCGCCGAACCGCCGCCAAAACCCCAGGTGCAACCGCGCATCAAGGGCCTGCCGGTGCCGGCGCATGTGACGGGCGCCAGCTACATGTCGCCCCGGCTCAAGGCCCGCATCAACGAATTAGGGCTGCACGCCGCCGACTTGTCAGGCGTCGCCGGCAGCGGCGCGGGCGGGCGCGTCACCATCGAGGATTTCGAGCGCTATATCGCCAACCTGGAAAAGCAGAAACTCACTCCCGCCTCCTCCATGCGCGTGGCGGTGGCGGACGCAATGCGCCGCAGTTGGACCCGCCCGTTAGCGACCGTGGGGCTCCCGTTCATCATGGATCCCCTGCTGGCGCACCGCAAAAGCCTGGCCTCCAAACCCGGGCCGACGCTTTACGCCTTGCGCGCCCTGGGCATTGCGCTGGCGGAAAACAGCGCGACCGCCGGGCGGCTGGTGGGCAGCCAGATCGTGCATCCCCCGGCCATTGATGTTGGCTTCGCTGTTGAAGCGGAGGCCGGGGTGCTCGTGCCGGTCATTCGGCAGGTGGACAAGAAACCGCTCACCGAGCTGGCCCCGATTTACAACCAATTGCTGGAGCAATCCCGCCAGCGCAATCTGCCGGCGGAGGCCACCGGCGGCTCGATCGCCACCGTGACCAACTACGGCACCTTCGGCTTAATCTGGGCCACCCCCATCCCGCTGCCGGAGCAGACGCTGGTGCTGGGCCTGGGCGCCGGGCGCAAGGCGCCGCACTGGGACGAGTCTAAAAATCAATTCGTGCCCATCACCGAGGCGCAATTGACGTTGAGTTTCGACCATCGGGTGCTGGATGGCGGCGCGGCCGGCCGGCTGCTGGCCCGCATCGTCGCCCTGCTGAACGAGCCGGCGAAGCTGTAACCGGCCGAAATGCTCGCGCGGGCGCCGCTGCCCACCGCGAATTAATTCCCCGCGGCTTTGATTTTCACGACGGCCCGACGGCCCGGCCAATGCCACTTTTCCTTGAACTGGCAAGGGCTGCCTCGCTAGGCTGCCCGCACGATGAACTGGACAAACGAGCAACTGTGGGAGCGGTTCAAGGCCAACTACCTGGAATTCGAAGGGCTCGGGCTGGCTTTGGACACCAGCCGCATGGCTTTCCCCGATGATTATTTCACGAAAATGGCGCCGATGCTGGACAAGGCCGCGGCGGACATGCGCGAACTGGAAGCCGGCGCCCTGGCCAATCCCGATGAAAAACGGCGGGTCGGCCACTATTGGCTGCGCCATCCCCAATTGGCGCCGAGCCCGGCCATCACCGAGGACATCGAGTCCACGCGGCTTCGGATTAAAGACTTTGCCCGCCGGGTCCATGAGGGCACGATCGCCGGCCAGCGCGGGCCGTTCGAGAACCTGCTGTTGATTGGCATCGGCGGTTCGGCCTTGGGCCCGCAATTGGTAGCCAACGCCCTGGGCCACCCGGCGACCGACAAGCTGCGGTTGTTTTTCTTTGACAACACGGACCCGGACGGCATGGACAAGGTGCTGGCCAACATTGTCACCGAACTGGGCAAAACACTGTGCCTGGTCATTTCCAAATCGGGCGCCACCAAGGAAACCCGCAACGGCCTCCGCGAGGCCGCCGAGGCCTGGACAAAAGCCGGACTCGATTTTCCCAAGCACGCGGCGGCCATCACCCAGATGGATGACAGCAGCCGGCTGTTCACGGAGGCCGTCCGTGACCAATGGCTGGATATTTTCCCGATGTGGGATTGGGTGGGAGGACGCACCAGCGTCACCTCGGCGGTGGGCCTGTTGCCCGCGGCCCTGCAGGGGCTGGACATTGACGGCCTGCTCGCCGGGGCCAAGGCGAGCGATGAAATCACCCGGCAGGCGCGCGCGGAGAGCAATCCCGCCGCCCGCATGGCGGCGATGTGGTATTACAGCGGCGGCGGGCGGGGCGCCCGGGACCTGGTGGTGATCCCGTATAAAGACCGGCTTGAGCTGTTGTCGCGCTACCTGCAACAGTTGATTATGGAATCTCTGGGCAAGGAACGGGACCGCGAGGGCCGCCTGGTCAACCAGGGGTTGAGCGTCTTCGGCAACAAAGGATCAACCGACCAGCACGCCTACGTGCAACAATTGCGCGAAGGGCTCAATAATTTCTTTGTCACGTTCATCGAGGTGCTGCGCGATCGGCGGGGGGAATCCATCATCGTGGGGGATGGCGCCACGTCCGGCGATTTCCTCGAAGGCTTCTATCTCGGCACCCGCCGCGCCCTCTTCGAGAACGGGCGGGAGTCCATCACCATCACTTTGCGCGAGGTTTCCCCCTTCTGTCTGGGCGCCCTGATCGCCTTGTTTGAGCGGACGGTGGGCATTTATGCCAGCTTGATTAACATCAACGCCTATCATCAGCCCGGCGTTCAGGCCGGCAAGGTCGCGGCCGACAATGTCCTGGCCCTGCAGTTGAAAATAATCGAGCGCCTCAAGCAGTCCCCAGGCCGGCCGCAAACCGCCGAGCAGCTCGCCGCCGGCCTGCAATTGCCGGGCGAGGTGGAAACCATCTTCAAAATTTGCGAGCACCTCGCCGCCAACCCTGATCGCGGCGTAAGCAAAAAATCGGGGGCCGTTCCCTGGGAGGCCGCGTATTCGATTTGAGGCGTTTGGCGGCGCGGAATTTTGGGGGCGGCCCGCCGCGCCAGCTCAGGGCGAGTCGCTTCGCCCGGCCGGGCGCGTCCCAGTACCTTTGGTTTTGGCCAGGCTATCGCCCAATTCCGCCCTGGCTTTTTCCGCCAGCGCGAGCAGACGCTCAACTTCCCGCGGGTGACGGGCGGCCAGGTCGGTTCGCTCGCCTATATCGGTCTCCAAATCGTAAAGCTGCGGGCTTTCGATTTTCACCTGCTTGTAGTTGCCGGGCATTCCATCCCGCCCGGGCGTCTGGCCTTCCATGCTGCGGTAAGTATGCGGCAGCATGAGCTTCCAACGCCCGCTCATGACGGCCTGAAGCTCGTTGTTCGCATACCAAAAATAATAGGCTTCGTGCGGTGATTTCGCGCCGGGTTGGCCGCTGATGAGCGGCCAGATATCCAGCCCGTCAATCTTATTGGTTGGCAACGCCACCCCCGCTAATTTCGCGATGGTCGGCAGCAGGTCAATGGTCATTGCCGGCTCGTGACAGACGCTGCCGGCGGGAATCCTGCCGGGCCATCGCATCAGCGCCGGCTCGCGAACTCCGCCCTCCCACACCGTGCCCTTGCCTTCCCGCAAGGGACCGGCGCTCCCGCCATGATGGCCATAAGAAAGCCACGGCCCATTGTCGGAGGTGAAAATGACCAGGGTGTTTTCTTCGAGACGCTGCTTTTTCAGCGCCGCCAGCACCTCGCCGACCGACCAATCAATCTCCATGATCACGTCCCCGTAAAGGCCGCGCCCCGATTTACCCCGGAATTTTTCGGAAACAAACAGCGGCACGTGCGGCATGTTGTGGGCCAGGTAAAGAAAAAATGGCCGGTCGCGGTTCCGCTCGATGAAGCGGACGGCGCGCTCGGCGTATTGGGTGGTCATTTGCGCCTGGGCCTCCGCCGTCACTTGGGGATTCACCGCGCGGTCGCCCTCGATCATCGGCAGGTCGGGATAATTCTGTTTGCGCTTGGGGGAATCGGCCGGCAAGTTCACAAACGCCGGGTGAAACGGCCACATGTCGTTCGAATACGGCAGGCCGTAATACTCGTCGAACCCCTGCCGGACCGGCAGGAATTGCGGCGCGTCGCCCAGGTGCCATTTCCCGAAAATGGCGGTGGCGTAATTTTTTTGTTTGAGCGCCTCGGCGATGGTTATTTCCTGCGGATTCAACCCGACTTTGGCTTTCGGCCCCAAAGCGCCCTGAATGCCCACGCGGTTGGGATAGCACCCGGTCAACAGCGCGGCCCGGGAGGCCGAACAAACTGGCTGCGCCACATAAAAACGGGTGAAACGCACCCCCTCGGCGGCGAGCCGGTCCAGGTTCGGGGTGGCGATGTCCTTGGCGCCATACACCCCGGCGTCGCCATAGCCCATGTCATCGGCAAAAATAATGATGATGTTGGGGGGAGTGGCGGCCGGGATCAAACCGCGCGAATAACCGGTGACGGCCCAAGTTACGATGGCCAAAAGCAGGGCGCCAAACCAAGGTTTGGGGCCCGACAGCCCGATCCGCATGGAGCTTGTTTTCATAACGCCCCCAGCCTTATCACCGGTGTCGGCAACAGGCAATGGCAAATAATCAGGGAGCGCCACTGGGCAGCGCGCGCAACCGCATAAATCCCGCGGGCTGGTTCGTCCAGGCCCGTGGAAATTCCGCGCGGATCAGGCGGGCGTTTGCCTCTTCAGCGATCACCACTTCCTCGACGCCGGCTTCATCCCAATCGCGCAGATTGGTCGAAGCGCCGGCGCGCAACCAATAATCGGTCGCGAACTTGCCCCGCCAAAAAGCCAAACCGAACCGGCCATCGCGCCATTCCGCCTTGGGTTTGGCCTGGGCGTCGGCCTGCCGGGGCGAAGCGCCGAAAAGGTATTCCTCAAAATTGGACAGCCCATCCTGGTCGGGATCGGCCGCCTCGCCGCTGATTTGGGCGTCCTCCTGCTCGGGGATGCTGAAGTGAGCTCTCGTCCAGAGTTGCCGGGGCGAGGCCAGCGGCAGACAGGAACGATCGGCAAGCAAAATGGGCGAGTCATAGACGGGGATGTTGGTGAAAGTATTGGTAGTGCCGTGAACGGTCCTGAACGCTTCCGGGATGAGATGCATCCGGCCCTCGCGCAAATCCACCCAAACCGGTTCGGTAAAATCCACCGGGCTAATAGTGAGCCGCGCCAGCGTCTTGGTGTTGGCCTCCGCGGGGATGGCGCCCGCCATCCACGCGGCCACCACGCTTTTGCCGGTGTCCTGCTTGCGGCAGACCACCACCCGAAACCGTCCAGGGACATCGGTGCTCGCCGAAAAATTGGCCAGGCGCTCGAGTGACTGGTCGAAAACCGCGGTCAGGTGCTGCACGGCGTAGTAGGCCGGTTTGGCGTAAGCGACCGTTTTGTCGGGATTGACTTTGAGCAGGCCCTTGGTGTTGAGGCCGGTGGTGGGGTAGGCAAATTCGATGATCGTAAAAACGCTCGACGGGAAACCGTAACTGTAATCGCCCAGCATCCGCCGCAAATCCCACTTGGCCTGGGTCAATTCGGTGAACGGATGATCGGAAAGCGCGCCCGCGCTGCCGAGCGTGGAGGGCGCGCCGCTTTCGCCCTGGCGCAACTGGATGACGGGCGAATAATTGCGGATCGCCGCCAACAAATTCAGCATCGAGGCATGGGCGTCATCGGGATTCTTGGGATAGCCGTGGCAGGTGACCGCGGTGACCAGATCAAGTTTGTTGGAGCTTTGCAGTCGGGCCAGAAAAGTGTTGAGGTAAGTGCTGGAGCCGATGCCCGCCAGCGCCAAAGCATAGAGCGCGGCATTGGTCTGTTCGGCGCGGATGATCTCCGCCGTGCGCACGTAGAAATCCGCGTAAGCCTCGGCGGTGACATGGCCGTCCGGCTCGTTCCAAACCTCCCACTCGGACACACGGTCCCGGTAGCGCTGGACCAGCGCGCGCACCCATTGGTCCCATGCGGCCAGCGCCTCGGCGGAAGTGGGCAGTCCCGCCCCCAGGTTGGTGCCGCCGCCGCCCGCATAGATCGGATTGCCATACGAGGTTTCGAGCCACGGCCTGACTCCCCGCGCCAACGCGCCATTCACCGCCTCATCCAACCAGCCCCAGTCATAAACGCCGGGCGTTTTTTCGGTTTTCGCCCAGCCAGCTTGAAACCGGATGCGCTTGGCTCCCAACCAGCCCAGATAATCACGGTAGCTGCTGAACACGGCGTAATCGCGGTCCAACACTTCCCCGCCCACCGACCAATTGGAATCCTCGATCTCCCGCGCGTGGCGCGGCTGGATTTGACCCAGATAGGGAAAAGGCAGCACGCTGAACGACGCCGAAACGGGCGGACTTGCCTCGGCGCCAGGCTTGAAGGAGCGCGCGGTGATGACGGCGTTGCTGGTCAGCGTGATCGGCGCGGCATACAAAAGCGAAGCGGCGTCCGGCGCCGCGCCATCCAAGGTGTAGCGAATCTCGCCATCAACCACGGTGGCCGTCAGCTCGACGGTCACCGATTCAAGGTAGGCGCCCGGGGCCGTGGCAATGATGGGCGGCGGCAGCACGGGCGCATTGGTGGGATTGTCCAACAACAACTGTCCAATAGCCAATACCTGGTCGGAAAGCCGCACCTCGTCCATCACGCCGGAGAAGCGGTTGGCGCCGTTGTTGTAAGCGCCAATGGCAAACCGGGCGGTGGAATCAAACAAAGCGGGCAGCGCGTGCGATCTGACGCTGGCCAGCAAGGGGCCGTTGGTGGACAGGTTTTTCGCGTAAAATACAATCCCCGCGTCGCGGTTGGTCAGATCAAATGACACCGCCACATAATAGTCCTGTCCAACGGGCACCCGCAGGCCCGAGCCGACCAGGGAAACCACCGTGCCATTGGAACTGGCCACCAAAAACAACTCGTTGGAAACCAATCCCGATGGCGGAGTGGTGCCCGCAAGGCCCACCCCCCAACTCCGCTGGCTGGCCGACGTGAATTCCCACTGCGAGGCCAGGTATTGGGTGATGTCCGGCACTTGCGTGCGATGCGCCAGCGCTTCCAGGGTAAAATTGGTCAACGTGAACGCGGGACCGTCCACCCGAAAGAAATTGCCCGCCGCCGGAGTTCCCAAATGAGCGGCCTGGGTGTTGGTTTCGCCGTTGGCGGCAATCACCCGGCTGAAGGACGCGCCCGGCCCCGACGCAGGCAGCGGATGCGCCACGGGCGCCGTACCCTGGGTGCTTAAGGACAGCCCGTTCCCCGAGGAATCCTGCAAGAGCCCGGGAGCCGGCTCGAAGCGCCAATGGCCCCGGGTTTCGGCGCGCGCGTCCGCGCCCGCCGCCAACAGCGCCAGCAACGCCACCAAGCCGGTCCGCCAGGCGCCGAGACGGGATTTTGCCTCAGATGGGCTTTCCTTGGACATCGGCGCGGTCGCTCAAGTCTGGTCCGGGCCGCCGCCGGCGAATTCGGCATGCTCGGTGCGACGGATGATTTCCTCCTGCAACTCCGGGGAGAGATCGCAAAAATAGTCGCTGTAGCCGGCGACGCGCACAATGAGGTCCCGATGCAGGTCGGGCTGCGCCTGGGCCCGACGCAGGGTTTCGGCGTTGACCACGTTGAATTGGACATGGTGGCCGTCGAGGCGAAAATACCCGCGCACCAGGCGCGCCCATTTGTCGAGGCCGTCCTCATCCGCCACCAGGGACGGGGAGAATTTCATGTTCAACAAAGTGCCCCCGGTCTTGACATGGTCCATTTTGGCGGCGGACTTGAAGACGGCGGTTGGCCCCCGCCGATCGGCGCCTTGCACCGGCGAGATGCCTTCGGAAAGCGGCCAGCCGGCGGGGCGCCCATCGGGTGTGGCGCCGGTCACGGCGCCAAAATAAACATGGCAGGTGGTGGGCAGCATCTCGACGCGGTAACGCCCGCCCCGCGTGTCCGGCCGGCCATCCAGCATTTCAAAGCAGGTGTTGAACACGCGAACCATGAGCTCGTCGGCCGCGGGATCGTCATTGCCGTATTTGGGCGTTTTGTTGAGCAGCCGCTGGCGCAGGTGGTCGTGTCCGCCAAAATTGGCGTCGAGCGCGGCAACCAGCCCGGCCAGGGTCAGGCGCCCGCTGCCGTTCCCGCCCGCCGGCGTGAAACAATGCTGCTGAATGGCGGCGAGGCTGTCGGTGAGGCTGCCCAGGCCGACGAATTGGATGTAGGTGTTGTTATAGCGCGCCCCGCCGGCGTTGTAGTCCTTCCCCTTGGCGATGCAATCGTCAATGAGCACGGAAAGGAAAGGGGCGGGCATGAGGGTGGCGTAAAGCCGCTCAATGACGTTGTTGCCGCGCAGCTTGATTTCCAAGAAATGGCGCATCTGGCCCTGCCAAGCGGCCAGCACGTCCGCGAAGTTGCGAAATGTTTCCAGGGCGCCGGTGGGCGCGCCGATGGTTCTGCCGGTGCGCGGGTCCACCCCGTTGTGCAGCGCGATCTCGAGCGCCTTCACCATGTTGAAATAACCGGTGAGGATGTAGGCCTCCTTGCCAAACGCCCCCACTTCAACGCAGCCGCTGCACCCGCCCGCCCGGGCGTCTTCGAGCGTCTTGCCCTGCCGCAATTGTTCCTGCACTACGGTGTCCGTGTTGAAGATCGAGGGAAACCCGTAGCCGTGGCGCAGCACGCGCAGGGCGTGCTTGAGCAGCGCCTCGGGCGTCTTGCGGGAAAGCTGCAGGTTGGAGCTGGGCTGCAGCAGGTGCATCTCGCCAATGATGTCCAGCAACAGATGCGAAACCTCGTTCGAGCCATCGGCGCCGTCCTCCAGCAACCCGCCGATATTGATGTTGGCAAAGTCCGTGTAGGTGCCGCTTTCGGCCGCCGTCACCCCCACCTTGGGCGGCGCGGGATGGTTGTTGAACTTGATAAAAAAACACTCCAGCAGCTCCCGCGCGCTTTCCCGGGTCAGCGCGCCTCGCGCGAGGCCGTCCTGGTAGAACGGCCATAGATGCTGGTCCAAATGCCCCGGATTAAACGAGTCCCAGCCGTTCAGCTCGGTGATGACCGCCAAATGGCAAAACCAATAAGCCTGCAATGCCTCATGGAAATCACGCGGGGCGTGCTCCGGCACGCGCTCGCAAACTTCCGCGATTTTTTCCAGCTCGGTTCGTCTCTGCGGGTCCCTCTCGGCGGCGGCTTTTTCCCGCGCCAGCGCCGCGTGACGGCGGGCATACAGGATGACCGCGTCGCAGGAGATGTCCATCGCCCTAAGCTGCTCCCGGCGCGCGTAAGCCTCGGGGTCGTGCAGAAAATCCAGCCGGCCGATGGCTTCGGCGATTTGTCTTTTGAAGTCCTGCAAGCCCTGGCGATAAATTTTGCCGTCGGCCACGGTATGGCCCGGCGCGCGTTGCTCCATGAACTCCGTGAAGAGGCCGGCCTGGTAGGCCTCATGCCACTCCGGCGGCAACTCGGCGAAAATCCGGTCGCGCATGGAGCGTCCCCGCCAATACGGGATCACCTTTTCCTCATAAATCCTCAGGCACTTCTCGTCCACGTCGTAATGGGTTTTGGGGCGCGAGTTAAGGATGCGCAGGTCCTCGAGGCTGTGGCAGGTCAACTCGGGGTATGTGGGGGTCGCCTTGGGGCGGGGTCCCCGCTCGCCCACGATCAATTCGCCGTCGCCCAAGTAAACGGTTTTATGCTCGCACAAATGGTAAAAACACCGGGCCCGCATGACCGGCACGGAGTATTTCCCTTCGTTGGCTTGATAGAAATCCGTCACGAGGCTGGCGCGCTCCGCCGTGATGGAGGGGCGGGCGTCCAAACTTTCCTGGCGCAATCGGGCGGTTCGCTGATTCATAGTCATTTACGGGCAGGAAGATAAGCCACGCCGGCGGCCTTTGGCAAGCGAACGGCCGCCCCGGAATTTTTCGGGTTGAATCTTTCCGAGTCGGCATTGACACGGCTGCCGGCCCCGCCCATGCTCTCGCCGATGTTGGAAGAAACGGTCACGATTGAAATCCACGAGCGCGCGGGCCAATACCACCGCCTGGCCATGCGCGCGCCGCGCATGGCTCCCCTGGTCCAGCCGGGACAGTTCGTCCACCTGCGCATCCCGCCGCTCAAAGAGGCCCTGCTGCGGCGGCCGTTCAGTGTTTACCAAGCGGAAGGCGAAACCTTGTCCATCCTTTACAAGGCGGTCGGCAAGGGGACCAGCGCGCTGACGGGGATGCGGCCGGGGCAGGAACTGAGCCTGATCGGTCCGCTCGGCCATGGTTTCACCGTCCCCGCGCCCGGCGGAGAGTTTCCCTTGCTGGTGGCTGGCGGCTACGGCATGGCGGCGTTTTACCTGCTGGCCCAGCGGTCGCCGCAAAAGGGCATCGTTTTTGTCGGCGGGCGCAAACAACAAGACCTTTTGTGCGAAGACGAATTTCGCGCTTTGGGCTGGGACGTGCGCGCCACCACCGAGGACGGCAGCCGCGGCCAAAAGGGCCTGGTGACCGAACCGCTGCGGGCGGAGCTGGCCAAAGGCGCGGCGGGACGGAAGCTGTTTGCCTGCGGCCCGACGCCGATGCTCAAGGCGGTTGGCGCGCTGGCGGAAGAATTCAAAGTGCCGGCGGAGCTTTCGATGGACGAGCACATGTGCTGCGGCGTGGGAGTCTGTTTGACCTGTGTGATCCCCGTTCGCGCGGGCGCCGAATGGGAATACCAGCGCACCTGCACGGAAGGCCCGGTGTTTGACTCGCGCGCGATTGCCTGGGAGGCCATGGGGGCGGGGCAAGTTTCATGTCCAAAGTTTCAAGGCTCAACGCCGGAAAAGTGCGGGGAGAAACCTGGCCCATGAGGTTTATCCAAATTTTCCGAGATATCGTCAAAGAGTGCGAACGGAAGGTTCCAATTAAAATCGCCCTTGCTTGAAGTGAAGTCGGGCATACCTTGTATATGGAAAAATCCAAAATAAACCTATCCGTCAAAATCGGCAGCCTGACGCTGCAAAACCCGGTGATGGTCGCTTCGGGCACGTTTGGCTACGGAGTGGAATATGCCCCATTGCTTGACCTGAACCAGCTCGGAGCGGTGGTGGTGAAGGGCATCCGGCTCCACCCGGTGCGCGGCAATCCCACGCCCCGCACCGTCGAGGTGACCAGCGGCCTCATCAACGCCATCGGCCTGCAAGGGCCCGGCGTGGACGGATTCATTCGCAAATACTGGCCTTTTCTCCACCAGTTGAAAGTCCCCACCATCATCAACATCTGGGGCGGCACGGTCGAGGAATACGCCGAAGTGGCGCGCCGGTTCGACGAGTTGGGCGGCGTCGGCGCGCTGGAATTGAATGTTTCGTGCCCCAACATCAAGGAAGGCGGCTCGCATTTCGGCACGGACCTCAAGCTGCTCAGCCAGGTGGTCGCCGCCTGCCGCGACGCCACCACCCTCCCGCTGATCACCAAGCTCAGCCCCAATGTCCCCGCCATCGCCCCTTACGCCAAAGCCGCCGCGGACGCGGGCAGCGACGCCCTCGCCATCACCAACAGTTTCCCGGCGATGGCGATTGACATCGAGACCCGCCGGCCGAAGCTGGCCAACGTCACCGGCGGCCTGACTGGTCCTTGCATCAAGCCGATCGCCATCAAGCTGGTATGGGAGGCGGCGCGCGCGGTGAAAATTCCGATTATCGGCATGGGCGGCATTCAAAACGCGGAAGACGCCGTCGAATTCCTGCTGGCCGGCGCCACCGCCGTCGCTGTCGGCACCGCCAACTTCTACGAACCCCAGACGTCCTTGCAGGTGATCGCCGGCCTGCGCGACTACCTCGAAAGCCACCACCTAAGCGATGTGCGGGAAATCATTGGCCAGGTCAAAACCTCGTTGAAACCCTGAAAAAAGTGGCGGGAGCGGCGGGGCTCGAACCCGTAACCTCTGCCGTGACAGGGCAGCGCTCTAACCAATTGAGCTACGCCCCCGCCAAGGGGACGCAAAATTAGTGAAGCAGGCCAGCGGCGTCAACTTCAAATTGCGTTTTTTTCAGCGGCGCGGCCGGCGGCGGCTCCGTCACCGGCATGTTTATAACCCGGCCCCGCCCCATCCGCGTGGCGTCCCTGCGGCCGGCTTACAGCAGGCCTTCGGTTTCGGGAAAGCCGCAGAGAATGTTCATGGCCTGCACCGCTTGGCCGCCCGCGCCTTTGACGACATTGTCTTCGGCGCTCATAACGACCAAGCGGCCCGTGCGCGGGTCCAGGCGCCAGGCTATTTCAATGAAGTTGGTGCCCGTGACATTCTTGGTGTCGGGCAGGGCTTTGTCCTCGAGCACCCGGACAAATGGCTCGTTGGCATAGGCTTCCCGATAGGCGCCGGCCACCCGCGCGGAAAACGCGGCGGCTTCCGCTTCCGAGCGGAGCGCGGACGCCGGTTCGAGGCATAAAGTGGTCAGGATTCCGCGGTTCACCGGGACCAGGTGCGGGGTAAATTGGATGACGAGTTTTTGCCCGGCCGCCAGGCTGAGTTCCTGCTCGATTTCGGACAAGTGCCGGTGTTTGGGCAGACCGTATGGGCGCAGGCTCTCGTTGCACTCGCAAAATAGATAATCCAGTTCGGCTTTGCGTCCGGCGCCGCTGACGCCGCTGAGGGAATTGGCAATAATCCGGTCCGGCGCGATCAGGCGGGCCCGCAATAAGGGAATCACCGGCAGCAAAATGCTGGTGGGATAGCAGCCGGGCGAGGCAATGAGAGAAGCCGATCTTATTCGCTCCCGGTGGATTTCCGGCAAGCCGTAAACCGCCCTGGCCAGCAAGGCGGGCGCCGGATGCTCATGCGCGTAAAATTCCCGGTAAACCGCCGGGTCGCGCAACCGAAAATCGGCGCTGAGATCAATCACCCGGCAGCCCAATTCCAACAGCGGGGCGGCAAATTCCGCGGCCACCCCGTGCGGCAGGGCCAAAAACACCACCGCCGCCTGCCGCGCCAGCTCCGTCGCCTCGGGGGCGCTGAAGCAGAGCGACCGCGCCGCCGCCCGCCCGGCGAAGCGCGGGAAAATCCGCGCCAGCGGCTGCCCCGCGTATTGGCGCGAGGTAATCGCCGTTAATTCGACTCGCGGGTGGGCGAGCAAAATTCTGACCAGTTCCTCCCCGGAATAACCCGAGGCGCCGACGATGGCGGCCTTGACCTTGTTGTTGTTCATGGGCGACAAACGCAAATGCCGGCGCCATTATGGCGCGGCAGCGGTATGGTTCCAAATAAAAACCCCGCAGGCACCAGTCCGGCGGGGTGGCAAAGTAGCCGCAAAACGGCCTAGCGCTTGCTGTATTGGAAGCGTTTGCGGGCGCCGGGCTGGCCGTATTTCTTGCGTTCCTTCATGCGGGCGTCGCGGGTCAGCAGGCCGTCCGCTTTGAGCACCGGTCGCAACGCCGGATCGAACGTGACCAAGGCGCGGGCCAGGCCGTGCCGGATGGCGCCCGCTTGTCCGCTCAAGCCGCCGCCCGTCACCCGAATAGTCACATCGAACTTGGCGGCAGTGTCCGTCAGCGCCAGCGGGCGGCTGGCCAGCAGGCGCTGGTTCTCGGTCACAAAATAACTCTCGAAGGGGCGGTTGTTGACGGTAATTTTGCCGCCGCCGGACACCAGGCGAACCCTGGCCACGGAGGTCTTGCGCCGGCCGGTGCCTTGATATTCGCCGGTCACAGAGGTCGGATTGGTTTCAGTTTGGGTATCGGTCGTTGTCATGGATCGGTCAATAATTAAAGCGGTGGTTGGCGATTAACCGGCCACTTTCATGGGCTCGGGCTTTTGCGCGGCGTGGGGGTGCTCGGCGCCTTTATAGACCTTCAGCTTGGTGAGCAGCACCCGTCCCAGCCGGTTATGCGGGATCATGCCTTTGACGGCCTGGAGGATCAGCTTTTCCGGATGCCGCGCGCGTATCTCAGCCACGGTGCGGTATTTCTCGCCGCCCCGCCAGCCCGAGTAGGTCATGTATTCCTTTTGGGTTTCTTTTTTGCCGGTCACGCGCACCTTGTCGGCGTTAATGACCACGACAAAATCACCCGCATCCAAGTGCGGGGTAAAAACCGGCTTGTTCTTGCCGCGCAAGACATTGGCCACTTGCTCGGCCAACCGGCCCAAAACCACGCCATCGGCGTCAATCACGTGCCATTTGCGCGCGTCCACATTCACTTTCGGCAGATATGTTTTCATCGAAACCAAAAATTCAAAGAACGGGGAAACTACCAGACCTTCCGGTTTAGTCAATAGGCATTATGAAATTTTCTTTGCGGCCCGGACGGGCTGTCCTAAACTGCCGGACGCCAACGGACGGGGCGGCGTCAACTATGAAGGATTTTGCCATTATCACGGTCATCGGGCGGGACAAAACCGGGGTCATCGCCCGCATCACGAATTTTCTGTTTGAGCAAAGGGCCAACATCGAAGCTCTTGAGGAGCAGGTGACCCGGGGTCAGTTCAGCATGACCTTGCAGGCCTCCTGGCGGCGGGGCCAATGGAACCAGCAACAGGTTGTGCGGGGCTTGAGCGACCTGGCCAAGGCGCTGGACATGGAAATCAAAATGCGGCTCACCGAACCTAACCGCCGGCAGCGCATGGCCATCCTCGCCACCCGTGAGCCGCACTGTTTGGAGGCCATCCTGCGCGAAGCACGGGACGGCCGGCTCAAGGCCGATCCGGTGCTGGTGCTGGCCAACCGGCCTGACCTCAAGCCGGTGGCCAAAAAATTCGGCCTGCCCTTCGTGGAAATCCCCTGGCTGGACCGCAACCAAGCCGAGCGTCAGGCCTTGGACCTTTTGGAGAAACACGAAACGGACCTGGTGGTTCTGGCGCGCTTCATGAAAATCCTGTCGCCGAACTTCGTCTGGCGCTACAAAAACAAGATCATCAATATCCATCCGTCCCTGTTGCCCAGTTTTCCCGGCGCCCAGGCCTACCGCCAGGCCTATGAGAGCGGCGTCAAGATCATCGGCGTCACCGCCCATTTTGTCACGATGAACCTGGATGAAGGCCCGATCATCGCCCAGGACTGTTTCCATGTGAAACCGGACATGGAATTGCCGGAAATCATCGCCCGCGGCCAGGCCCTGGAAGCCAAGGTGCTGCTCAGAGCCATCAAACTCCACCTAGCCCGCCGCCTGGATGTCCACTGGGGGGTGGTCAAACAGGTGTAGGCCGGCGCCGCATTGGTTTTAGCCACTAGCCGATACGGACGAGTAACCACCCAATTACCAAGCGCGACCCCGATCATGCTCTCTCCGCTCAAATGTCCGCAGACCAGCCTCGGCCACGCACTTCGGCGACTCCTGATCGTCGCCATCGCCACCGCCGCCCTGGCGGCCTGCGCCGCCCCTGATGCCGCCCCTGCGGCGGCGGCGGCGGAATTCGAAAAAGTGATGGCGTTGGACGCCCAAGCCCAGCGGGACATCGAAGACTGGGAACAGGCTTTTGCCGCCAACCGTCTGGCCAATGACGCGGTCTATGAGGCGTCGTTGCGGCTCAAGATCAAAGAGCGCCTGGAAGCGGTCGCGAAAGCCTACGAAGCGGCGATCAGCAAATACCCAAACCACGCTCCAACCCGGTTGGCGTATGGCAGCCTGTTGCGTGAGAACGGCAAAGACCGGGAGGCCCTGGCGCAATGGGAGGAGGCGCGGCGGTTGGCCCCGGAGAATCCGGCCGTTTGGAATAATTTAGGCAACTACTACGGGCAAAACGGCCCGGCCACCAACGCTTTCGTTTGTCTTTCCAAGGCGATGGAATTGAATCCCCGGCAACCGCTATATCATCACAATTTGGGGCGCTGCCTTTACCTTTACCAGGAAGAGGCGGCGGTTTTCTACGGGTTAACCCGGCGTCAGGTGGTGGAAAAGGCGCAAGGCTTGTTTCGCCGCGCGCTGGAATTGCAGCCCGACAATTTCCGGGCCGCCACAGACCTGGCGCAATCCTATTACTCCATCCAATTGCCCTTGACCGGTCATCGCGAGCGGGACCTGGAAGCGGCGCGGAAACTCAGTGACGAGGCGGAAAAAGCTTGGCTGGCCGCCCTCAAATTAGCCTCCCAGCCGGAAGAACAACAAGGCATTCGCCTGCACCTGGCGCGCCTGCAAATCAGCATTGGCCGCTTGGCCGACGCGCGCGAAAACCTGCGCGCCGTTACGCATTCCTCCCTGGCGGAAACCAAGCAGGACCTTGAGAAACGGCTGGCGGCGGAAGAGAAAAAAAACGTGACGCCTCCCGCTCCGTCCGCAACAAACGGCGAGCCGCAAGTCATCACGGCGCCTTGAGCGGCCTTCGGCCCGCCCGTCAATTCGGCGATTTGTCAGGCGGCGGTTCCGCCTGGGCTGGGAAAATGCCGGCGGCGAACCGCAGCAATTTGCGCGTGGAAACCCGTGCCTTCAGCCGCCGCCGCAAGAATCCGGTTGGGGGGTTGGCGTGCCGAAACGCGGCCATTTCCTGGCGGAATTCCGCCAGGCTGGACGTTTCCGCCAGGCAGCGCACCATCTCCAAATCGGCGTCGAACACCGAGCGGTCAAAGGCCCACACCAGTTTGGGCAGGCCGGTTGAATACAAGCAGGCTCCCACCACGCTAGCCTCGAATTGCTCCGGCTGGCAGCCCGTTTTCTCGCAATACAACTGCCGCAGGCTCTTGGCCCGGTCTTTCATCAGATTGGCATCCGTGCTTCCCATCTTCTTTTCGAGACAATGGTGGCAAAGTGTGGCGAGCCTATGCCCGGGCAGCCAGGGTTGCCAATCATCCGAAATGGGAAAAAAGCGTCACCGCCCGCCCTACACTATTTGACCGGCCAAGCCGGCGGTGCCAGCGGCACCCGGCGAAAAGACAATGCCACCGGGCCTCAATAAGGCCGGAATTCCCCGCTGAATGCAAACCATCCCACCACCAGCCAATCGCCGCCGGAATTGCGCAGGGCGAGGCGATGGCGTCCGGGCGGAATGGCAAAATCGAACACTTCCACATACTCCCGGGCTCGGGGGTCGTTGCGCCGGTCCCGATCGGGCAGCGGCAGGGTTTTCACCAAGCGCTCGTCCACCAGATACTCCAAAACCGCCCCCAAAGTGGCAACGGATCGGACCTGCACACGCAACCAGCCGCCAGTAGGCGCGTTGACCAGGAAGGTCGGCGGGTTGCTCAAATCCGGGTGGAGCCGTCCTTGAAGGAAGCCGTTGAGGCCTCCCCGGTTTTCAACGTTGCCGCCCGGCAGCACCCGAAACTGATTGGTGGACGGTCGTTCCCAAAGGGCGGCAGGGGCAATGCGCTGGCCGGACAGCCGCACCACGGGCGGGTGATCAAATTCGAGCAACACAACGGCATAGGCCTCCCAATCAGGCACGGTTACTTGCAGCCAGCCGCCGCTCAAGTTGGCGCGCGCCGCGCGCGCCGCGGGCCAGTCGGGAGAGATGGCGCTGGCCGCTTTCGGCTGGGCGGCGACCGGCAGGCGCACGCTGACGTTGGACCGGAGAACAAGCCGCTGTTGGCTAACCTGACGGTTTACAAGGTGCAACGCCAGCTTGTTGGGCGCATCCGCCTGCCACAAAGCCAGGCTCAAATCTCCGGCGCTGGTTTCCAAAGGCTCAAATCCCAGCACCCGCCCCTTTAGGAACAAATCCTCGTGCTTTCGGTAAAAAGCGGTTTGCCGGATGATGTCGCCCATCAGGCCGTCGGCCTGGGCGTTCGGCCCCCAAGGGCCGCGCACCGGAAAGGCAAAGAAACCGCCAGCCGCGTAAATTTCCGCCGCCCGCGTTCGCAGCCACAGCCGGCGATCCTCAACCGGCACTTCCACCCACGGGAAACCGTTAAAACCCCAATCGTGAAAAAACACGACTGGCACGGGTCGGCCCGCGCGCTCGACGCCGGAAACCACCACGGAATGCCAATCGAAAATTTGGTTTTCGGCGAGGTCCACCCGCCCGTTTTGGGCGCGCCAGAGGTCCCAAACGCCCAACACTTGCAAATCCACATGCTTGGCCAAGCCATTGGCGCTGAGAAAAACGGCGCGGCCTTGGGAGCGGGCATAATCGCGGATGGCGCCGGTCAACCATTCCCACGCCCGGTCATCGCGCTCCCGCCGGAAATCCCGCCAGACACGCGCCAAGGGGTTGTTGGCGGCGTGCGGCCGCTCCAGATAACCGCCGCGTCGCAAGTATTCGCGGTATTGGAAGCTGCCAATGGTCCCATCAGGGCAGATAGCGCGGTCCGCCGCGTCCACCTGAAACTGTTGCCGCCAACGGGAATCCGTCGGCGTCCAGCCGTCGCCGTCCCCGAAACGGCGGCCCAGGTATTGCTGAAAATCGCGGATGGCATGGTCATCGAAACCCTCGCGCTCGCTCAGCGCGGCGTTGATCTCGTCCATAAACAGGTAATCCGCTCCGGCATCAATCTGGCGGCGGCTCCAGGAAAGCACGTATTCCCGGTAGGCCGGGCTGGAAAGAGAGCCGTGACGGCAGCCGGGCTGATTCCAGGCATTGACCAGCCGGCCATCGGGACCGCGCGTCGCCATGTCCAGTAGTTGCGCTTCCGTGAGGCCGTTCTCGCCGTCATATAACGCGCTGCAGGTGAGGCCGCCGCCGAAGAGCGCCCCGGCCGCCCGCGCGCGGGCGGGATGACGGGCCAGGCGCGAGTAATCCACCGCCTGCCGCCACTTGAACCAGCCGCGGATAAGCACATCCGCGCCGGTTTGCAGCGCCAAATCCAGGTCCGCGTCGCTGGAGATCACTTCGTTGACGGTGTAAACAACCGCCTGCTCAATGCGCGCCACCGGTTGGGACCGGCGCAATTCCGGCGGGAATTCCGGTCCGGCCGCCGCCGCGCCGCCAACCGCCGCGCTCCACAGACACGCCGCCGCCAGGAAGACAGGGCCTTTCACGCAAAATTTCTCCGCCAGGTTGACATAAAAAAGCCGTTCCGCATCACACGGAACGGCATTTTTCGGCTTGCGCGGTTTGCCCCGCTCAAGCCTCAAAGGATTTTCCGCAGCCGCAACTGTGGCGGGCGTTCGGATTCTTGATCTTGAAGCCGCCGCCGCTCAGGTCGTCCGAATAATCAATCACCGAGCCGCGCACATAATTGGCGCTAAAGGGGTCCACCAGCACCGACACGCCAAACGCTTCGCTGGCGAGGTCGTCGTCGCGTTTTTCATCAAACACCATGCCGTATTGCATGCCGGAGCACCCGCCGGCTTCGACATACACGCGCAAGAATTTTCCGGCGTTTTCCCGCTCGGCGGCGATGATGGTCTTGATTTGCCGGGCCGCTTGTTCGGTGATCTGCACCACTGGTTCGGTCTGCGTCATGATTTTAGTCCAAAATTTTTTCGTTTCCTATTCGCATCGAAAGATAAACCGGGACGGCGCGATGTCAAACGGCAAATGCGCTTCCTTGCGCCAGGGCCGCTCTAAAGTCGCGATGAGAAATTGCCTTTTGACACCGCTTCCCCTCGTCACCTGAAGCGGAGCGGTTAGGGGATTGTTGAGGCATGACGGGGTTATTTTCGCTCATAAGGCGGGTCGAATGCCAAGCGCATACAGGCTCCGCCATAATCGCGAACCAGCGCCCTGCTGTTGGCAGGCGCATGAAAAATTCAGGGCGCACTAGCGCCAGCGAAAATCCAAGCAGGAGACAAACAATGTTAAATTCGAGACTTCCAGTAATCAGGATGCCGGTGCAAATGCATGACTGCGGCAATGACGACGGCATCCGGTTCGATAAAATAGATGAGGCCGAAGGGAAAACGGCGGGTGCGGCAACGCCGATGGTTGGTGGAAACCTTGGTCCAAGCCTCCGGCTGGTTGAGGATGCGTTGAATGGTGCGCTCGATTTCTTCCAAAAATTCCAGTCCCAAACCAGGCGATGCTTGCTCGTAATACGCCGTCGCTTCGGCAAGTTCGCGCTGGGCTGGTGACAGGAAACGGTAGGTCACGGCGTGAATTGGCGCCGCAGCTTTGCCAAAGCGGCCGGGCCGTCCAAGGCCTCCACTTGCCCGGCTTTATAGGCTGCGCGCCGGGCCTCGGATTCCGCGGCCCATTTCGCTTCGAGGGCACGCTCCGCCTCATCGTCCAAACTGTTGAGTAGCGAGTCCGCCAACAGGGCGCGATCCTGAACTGGCAACCTCAATGCCTCCCGCTCCAATAATGCTCGTTCCATAGAGTCAACTAAAAGACCGTGCCACAGGCGGTTGCGGATTTCAAGAGCTACTGATATGAATTTGCTTTTGGCTCCTGCATTCGACTCGCCCGGCGTGGCTGAATCGCTTGCCCGTTTGTTATTCGGCAGCCAGCCCGTTAGCTTTTAACCGCCCTGTTCCGCCGCCCCGCTTAAAGGGGGGTGGCGCCCCGGCGCTCCCGCAGGTTTTTGATTTTTTTATCGCAGAAGTTTGTCAACGCGGGCACCAAGGCTTTGAGGCGTTGGTAAATGGCCTCGGCGGTTTCGATTTCTCCCTGCGATTCCTTGAGGGCCGCCGCTGAAAGCGCGGCCTTTTTCAGCCAGAAAGGATCGGCTTTTTCATCGTCCCGCAGGTTTTTGCCATAAAACACCTGGAGGTAATGCTCCAGCGCCTGGGTTAAGAGCGGCTGGCGCAGGGCCGGTGCCACAGTGGCGGCCTGTTTTTCCCGCACCAATCCAAGACCGACTTCCGCCTGGCTGCGAACGGCCACAGGGGCTTGGGAGTTAATGGTCTTTTGATAGAACTCGGCGGCGTTGTCATAATGCCTCGGGTCCGTGGACGCCAGTTGGAGGTAGCAATCGCCAATGCGGCCCTGCGCCACCGGCACCAGCGGATGAGCGGGAGCCAATTGGGGGATTTTGCCGAGCATGGCGATGGCATTGGTAAAACGTTCCATGGGCCGGGATTTGTCGGCGGCGGGGCTTTCGATGAGGGAATCGCCGTGGGCGAAACAGGCTTCGAGCAGGATGTTGGTGGGGCATTTTTCGTCATTGATGAGGCTGAGGAAATAGTCGGTGGCGTCCTTGAGGCCCTGGCGGGCCAGGGCGGCGCGGCCGGCCATCATGCGCGCCTGGTAGGTTAACTCGCCGGGCGGCCAATTGGTGTTCTGAAACACGCGCTGGAAGTTGGCCTCCGCCTGAGCCGGGTCGTCGTGCCGAAAATAATAGCTGGCCACCCAGAATTGCGCCTGCGGCGCCAGAGGGTGGCCGGGGAAGTCGGCAACAAAACGCGTGAATATCTCCAGGGCGTTGGTTTCCTGGCCGGCTTTGTAATGCACCCAAGCCCGGTCAAATTCGGCCTCGGGATTTGCCCGGCGGGCGTTTTCGACGGCGGCCCAGTGGTTGTATTCGTCCAAGGCTTGGGCCCAAAGGTTTTCCCGCGCGTAGGTTCTGGCCATCGCCAAGCGGGTTTCCGCCGCCAGGCGGGAGACAGGAAAACGGCGCAAAAAATCCTGGAAGACCTGGCGGGCCTTGGCGGGCTGGTCCACACGATTCAACGCCTGGCCCAGCAGCAGCATGCTGCGGTCGGCATAGTAACTGTCCGGATACCAAGCCAGGATTTTGTCCAGCGCGCCCGTAGCCGCCTCAAGATCGTTGATGGCGATGCCGCAGCGGATGATCTGATAGAACGCCTGGTCCAGCAGCGATTCCTTGGCTTCGCGCAAGTTGGCGTAATCTTCGGTCACGCGGCGAAATTGGGCCAGGGCGTTGGTGTAATCCTTTTGCCAGAGCAAAGCATCCCCGAGTTTGAAGCGGGCGACCGCCTGGTCCAAAGATGGCGGCAGCCGCTCGGCGGCCTGTTGAAAGGCCGTCTGGCTGGCGGGGATGTTGCCCAGCAGCCAAAGACACCAGCCGCGATTTAATTGGGCCTTGCCGGTCAAGGAACTCTGGGGAAAATTCGCCAACAGCCGGTCAAAGTGTCCAAGGGCCTGTGCCAATAGATTAGTCTGCCCTTCCCCAGGCAGGACTGGCGGATTGCCGCCCCTCTTTTCCGCCTGCTCGCAATGCCGTTTGAGTTTGATTTCCCCCAAGGTGAATTGCGCCAGGTCCATGGCCGGGTCCTGGGGCAGGCGAACCGCAAAGTCCTCCAACTTCAGGATGGCGCCGTCCCAATCCTGGCGGGCCATGGTGATTTGGATGATCTTCAACAGGGCTTGGCGGCGCTGCTCGGGCGAGGCAGTCTCCTTGAGGTTCAGGGCATAGGTCTCCACCGCCTGTTCGAGCTGATTGAGTTGTTCGTGGATGCCGGCCTTCAGGACCACCGCCTCGGCCAGCAGGGCGGGTTGCTTGGCGGCTTCGGCAAAATCCAGCAACGCGCCAACCCCTTCCAGGGCGTCGTTGGGGCGGCCATCAGCCAGCCGCAGGCGGCAAACCAAGTATTGACGTTTCCAGGCGGAATCCGGCGCCAGGCGCTTGGGATCAAGACGGCGCAACGCTTCTTCGCCGGCGCGAAACTCTTTAAGCAACAACAAGGTTTCCCCCAGCAGCAGGTAACCGCGCACCGCCATTTCCTCGTTGGGTTTGGCCTTGGTCAGCCGCTGGAAATCGCCCTGGGGGTCGCCCAGCAGCTCCTTCACCCGCGGCCACTCCTGCAATTTAAACCGGCAGAACGCTTCGCTGTAACTGGCCTCGAGCCGGCGCGCGGATTGGGGAAAACCCTTGAGCACATTGGCGTAAGCGGCGGCGGCGGCGGTGTATTGGGCGCTTTGAAAATGCGCCTCGGCCATCCAAAAATGGTATTCGTCGGCCCACGGCCCGGCCGCGGGCAGGTTCTGGCTCAACAGTTCGACGGCGCCGGCGTAATCGCGGCGTTTGAAACGGCATTGGGCTTGCCATAAAATCGCCTCGGCCCGTTTGTCGGACTCGGGAAAACGACGCGCGAATTCACCCAATTCGCGCTCCGCCTGTTCCCAAAGGCCGTCCTTGAAAAGGCTGGCGGCGGTTTGGTGGGCGCGGCGTTCGGCGGCGGAGGCGGCCTTCAAGGAGGGAACCCCAAGGAACAGGCAGAAAACAATCAGCAACGCCGATCCGCCCCGGAAAAAAGCCCGCAACCGCGGTCGCTCTTCGCCTGAGGCCCAAGGCGCGCCTGTCGCGGGGCTGCGGACGCCACCAGGGGAGGCGTTCCTGCCGTTGTGCGATTGGACCGTCATGCGCGGGAATTATGCCGGCGGCGATGCCAGGATTCGACTTAAAAATTTTCCGGTGTGACTGGCGGGACAGGCGGCGATGGCTTCCGGCGGGCCGCTGGCGACAATGGCGCCTCCGTGGGCGCCGCCTTCCGGGCCCAGGTCTATCACCCAATCAGCCGTTTTGATCACGTCGAGGTTGTGCTCGATCACAATCAGGGTGTTGCCGGGCGCGCGCAGCTTGAACAGAACCTCAAGCAACTTGGCGACATCGTGGAAATGAAGGCCCGTGGTCGGCTCGTCCAGGAGATACAGCGTGTGGCCGGTCTGTTTGCGGCTTAGTTCGGTGGCGAGTTTCAGTCGCTGCGCCTCGCCGCCGCTGAGCGTCGTGGCGGACTGCCCCAGTTTGAGGTAGCCCAATCCCACCTCCGCCAGGGTCAGGCATGGCTCATGAATTTGCGGGATGGCGCGGAAAAAGGTGGTGGCCTCGTCCACCGTCAGGTCGAGCACGTCGGCGATGTTCAGGCCTTTGTAGTTGATTTCCAAAGTTTCCCGGTTGTAGCGCTGGCCGCCGCAGGCCTGGCAGGTCACATAAACCGGCGGCAGAAAATGCATTTCAATGCGGATCAAGCCGTCGCCCTGGCATTTCTCGCAACGCCCGCCGCGCACGTTGAAGCTGAAGCGTCCGGCGTCGTAACCGCGAATTTTGGCGGCGGGGAGGCGGGAGAACAGGCTGCGGATATGGTTGAAAATGCCGGTATAAGTGGCCGGATTGCTGCGCGGGGTGCGGCCAATGGGCGACTGGTCAATGACAACCACCTTGTCCAGTTTTTCCGCGCCGAGAATCGCGCGATGGGCGCCGGGGCTTTCCTTCGCCCCATACCACTGCCGTTGCAGCGCGCGGCGGAGAATGTCGTCCACCAGCGTGCTTTTACCGGAGCCGCTGACGCCGGTGACGCACGTGAGCGTGCCGAGAGGGAAGCGGACGTCGATATTCTTGAGGTTGTTTTCCGTGGCGCCCAGGATTTCGAGCCAGCCGCGTTCGGCCGAGGGCTGAATCCGGCGACGCGGCACCGGAACCGCCAGCTCGCCTTTAAGGTATTGGCCGGTGAGCGATTTGGGCGCGGCGAGAATGTCCGCAAGCGTGCCTGCGGCAACCAATTCCCCGCCGCGCACCCCGGCGCCGGGACCGAGGTCCACGATGTAATCCGCCCGCCGGATGGTGTCTTCGTCGTGCTCCACCACGATCACCGAGTTGCCGCCATCGCGCAGTCCTTCCAGGGTGCGAAGGAGCAATTCGTTGTCGCGTTGATGCAACCCGATGCTGGGCTCGTCCAGGATGTAGAGAACCCCCACCAAGCCGGCCCCAATCTGCGTCGCCAGCCGGATGCGCTGCGCCTCGCCCCCGCTGAGCGTGCCACTCTCGCGGTCCAGCGTCAGGTAGCCAAGCCCCACGTTTTTCAAAAAACCGAGGCGGTACTGGATTTCCTTGATGATCTCGGCGGCCACCCGGCGTTGAAAATCGGTCAGCGAAAGCCCCGCGAAAAACTCCCAGGCCTGCTCGATGGTCAAACCGCAGACGTCCATGATGGAAAAACCGGGCGCGCGGCGCGGCGGTTCCATTTGGTGGGCGGAGTTGGGGGGCGTGAAACCCGGGGCCGCGGCAATGGTGACGGCCAGGATTTCCGCCTTGAGCCGGCGTCCGCAGCAGGCGTCGCAGGGACGGGGGGTCATGAACGATTGGAGGCGGTTCTTGGTGAACTCGCTCTCGCTTTCCTGGTAAAGCCGTTCAAGGTTGGGGATGACTCCTTCGAAAGGGCGGCAAATTTTACTCATCTTGCCCGCGCGCCAGAAGGTGAACTCAATTTCGGTTTCGCCGGAACCGTGCAGGACCACGCGCCGGAAATCCTCCGGCAGCCCGCGCCAGGGGATTTCGAGGCTCCGACCGTAATGGGCGGCCACCGCCCGCAGCATTGCCTTGTAATACACGATCATGCGTTTGCCGCCGCGACGCCAGGGCAGCACGGCGCCGTTTTCCAGCGATTTATCCGGATCAGGCACCACCAGCCGCTCGTCGAACACCAGTTTCTGGCCCAAGCCGTGGCAGACCGGGCAGGCGCCTTGCGGAGCGTTGAAAGAAAAATGCTTGGGCGTCACCCGTTCGAAGCTCCGGCCCGTGGCCGGACTGTAGGCGCGGGTGGAATGCAGGGTTTCGGTCCAGCAGGCGGCGCTCCGTGTCCCTTCGTCCAGGGGCGGCTGGTGCAGCGCCAGCAAGGTGTCTCCGCCCCACTTGAGCGCCGTCTCCACCGAATCGCTCAGGCGCGCCCGGATTTTGTCCTCCACCACCAGGCGGTCCACCACCGCGTCAATCGAATGGACGGCCTTGGGGTCGAGCTTGATGCGCGCGTTGGCGGCCAGCTCAACCATCTCGCCGTCTATGCGGGCGCGCACGAAGCCCTCGCGGGCCAGGCGCTCAATGACGTCACGAAACTCGCCCTTTTGCCGGCGCACCACCGGCGCCAACAGCATGAGCCGCGAGCGGGGCGGCAGCGCCATGATCTTGTCCACGATCTCGCTGGCGGTCTGCGGCACAATCGGCAAGCCCGATTCCGGACAATGCGGCTGCCCAATATGACAGAAGAGCAGCCGGAGGTAATCGTAAATCTCGGTGGTGGTGGCGATGATCGAGCGCGGGTTGGCGGCCGCGCCCTGCTGCTCGATAGCGATGGCGGGAGAGAGGCCCTCGATGAAATCCACCTCGGGCTTTTGCATTTGGTCCAGGAATTGCCGGGCGTAGGCGGACAGCGACTCGACGTATTTGCGCTGGCCTTCCGCATAAAGAGTGTCAAAGGCCAGCGACGATTTTCCCGAGCCGCTCAAGCCGGTGATGACCACCAGCCGATCGCGCGGGATGGTGAGCGAGAGGTTCTTCAGATTGTGCTGTCTCGCCCCGCCGATTCTGATGAATTCCTTTGCCATGACGCCCAATTTCGCCAAACAACAATCGGCCCAGTATATGAGCGGGCGCCGCAAAATCCAAGCGCAAGTGTCCGCCTTGACACCCCCCCGTTCTGTCCTATAGTTCCCCACCAATGGAGAGAGTGGCAAAGGAAGGGAGCGAGGAAGGCCCCAAGGAACCTGCCGGAGGCGCTGACTTGAAGGAGTTCAAGTCGGCGGGCCGGGGGTTTTGGCGCCACATTCCGGAGGCGGATTGGAACGATTACCGCTGGCAGCTCAAGCATCGGTTGACCTGCTTGGAACAACTCGAACGCTTGATGCCCACCTTGACCCCCGAGGAGCGCGCCGGTATCCAGCTCGCCAACACCAAGCTGGCGATGGCCATCACCCCCTATTACTTCAACCTTATCAATCCGGCGGACGAAAATTGTCCGGTGCGGCGGCAGGTGATTCCCCGGCTGGAGGAAACCCTCAAGGCCCCCTGGGAGATGGAAGACCCCTGCGGGGAGGATTCCCACTCGCCAGTGCCGGGGTTGGTGCACCGGTATCCGGACCGGGTGCTTTTCCTGGTGACCGACCGTTGCGCCTCCTATTGCCGGTATTGCACCCGCTCGCGCCTGGTCAGCAACGCCACTGGCTATGATTTCCACCCGCAGTTCGACCGGCAGATCGAATACATCGAGCGGCATTCCCAAATACGGGACGTGCTGCTCAGCGGCGGCGATCCCCTCTTGCTGAACGACGAGAAGCTCGGCCTCCTGCTGGGCCGGCTGCGGGCGATCCCGCATGTCGAGTTTTTGCGCCTTGGCACCCGCATCCCGATCTTTCTGCCGCAGCGCGTCACGCCGGCTCTCTGCGCCGTGCTCCGGCAGTTTCACCCGTTGTTTATCAGCATCCACACCAATCATCCGCGCGAGCTGACCGTGGAAGCGCGCGAGGCCCTGGGGCGGCTGGCCGACGCCGGCATCCCCCTGGGCAACCAATCCGTGCTGCTGCGCCACGTCAATGACGATCCGGAGGTCATGAAGGCCCTGGTGCAAAAGCTGCTAAGATGCCGCGTCAAGCCCTATTATCTTTACCAGTGCGACCTGATTTACGGCTCGGCCCATCTGCGCGCCAGCGTGCGGGAGGGCCTCGAGATCATGCGCCAGTTGCGCGGCTTCACCAGCGGCTACGCGGTGCCACAATACGTCATTGACGCGCCCGGCGGCGGCGGCAAGGTGCCGGTGAACGCCGCTTACGTGCTCAGCCACAATGCCGAACGCGTGGTGCTAAGGAACTTTGAAGGCAAGGTCTTCGAGTATCCCGAAGTGGCCGATGACGTTCCCTCGCTCCAAGCCGCCGGTCCTGGCCGCGGGCCGGAGACGGCCTGAGTTTTTCCTCGGGGAATTTTTTCTGGTGATTCGGCGTCATCTCCCGCTTGCGGGTTCCACCGCCGGCCCTTAGGCTCCGCCCGTAATGATGCAAACGAAGAGCCATGCCTTGCCCAGCCTGGGCGCGGTTATGCCGCTGAGCCGCGCCGCGCGTTTGGGGGCGGAGAAAATCCTCAACCCGAACGCGGCAGGCGTCAGGGGTAGCTTCTCCACCGCCTCCACTGCGCTCGTGTTGCTGGCGGCCGGCAAGGGCACGCGCTTCGGAACGCCGCCCAAGTGCGTCCAACCCGTGCATGGCACGCCGCTGGCGCGCCATTCGATTGACGCTTTCCGCCAATTCCGTCCCTCCCCGGTGATTTGCCTGGTCGGTTATCGCCATGAGGAAGTGGCCGCGGCCCTGGGCGCGGACGTCCTTTTCGTGCGCTCGGATAATCCCGCCGGCGGCACCGCGTTCGCCGCGTATGAGGCTTTTTGCGTGCCGGAACTGGCGGCGGCCAATCCCCTGCTCGTTATCACCATGGGCGACCGCATCGTGCCCGCCGCCATCTTCCGGCGGCTCTGCGAAACGCACCAAGCGGGGGCGCGGGAGGCGGACCTTACTTTGCTCACCGCCATTTATGAGCCGCCGAAAAACGCCGGCAAAGGCCGGGTGTTGCGCGACGCGGCGGGCCGCGTGCAGGCCATCGTCGAACAGCGGGATATTGACGAACTGGCCGAGGCGGCCGAGCGCCGCCGCCTGGACGAGTTGACCGAGGGCAATTGCCCCCTCTACGCGATACGCGCCCAAACTTTGCTGCGGCTGCTGCCCGAACTGAGCAACGACAACGCCCAGCGGCAGTATTACCTGACCGACATTGTGGCGGTGCTCAGCCGCGCCGGCGGCGACCTCCGCACCCTGACCACCACCGTCGCCGACCCGGAGTATGATTTGCTCTGCTGCGATGTCACGCGGCCCTTGGACTTGGCGCTATTGGAAGGCAAGCTCGCCGCCGCCGTTCGGAAATTGGCCCCTGAATCTTCCGTGGCCGCGGCGGCGCGCGCCATCGCCGCGGATCGCCCGGCGGCGCAGACCGCTTCCATCGCCCGCCAGATAGAGGAACTCGCCGCGACCGTCGAGCGCGAAAAGCTCGGCTTCCGCGCCGAGCAGCCGGTGGCCTTGGGAATTTCCGGCGGGCGCCTGCGCATCGCTTTCATGCACCCGGACATGGGCCGTTTTTTTGGGCCGGCCTGGCAGATGCCCACCGGCGCGGGCCGCGCCGAGGGCGACGAGCAAATCGTCATCCTCGCCCAGTCCGCCGAGGACGGCAACCTGCACCTCTACCCCTCCAATCCCAAATACCGGGAAAGCGTCAACGTTATTTCCGCCGGCCAGCAGATGATGTATCCGGGCGAGGAGGTGGCCGACTGGCACGCCTACGAGGAGTTCGGCACCCGCATGGCCGAGCATCTGCTGCTGTCGCTCGGCTATTTCAGCGACGCGGAGCTGGCGAGGCGGCGCGAGGCGGGCCTGCCGCTGCCGCCGCCCTCGCAGTGGGTGAGCAACAACATGCGCCGCCCCTTTTCGCTCGTCGGCAACGCCATCGCCTCCTTGCGCACCTTGCGCAAGGGACAACTCGGCGCGCGCGTCCAAGCCTTTCTCGGCCGCGACGCCTTTCGCGGATTGAGACTGGCTTCCACCGGCAACATCCCGCAAGGCGGTTTCTCCAGCTCCTCCGCGGTCACCGTCGCCACCAAGAACGCCATCAACGCCTTGTTCGACCTGCAAATCCCGCCCGACCTGCTCGTGCATCTCGCCTGCCAGGCGGAATACGGCACGGGCGTGCGCGCCGGCTCGCTCGACCAGGCCACGGAGCAAAAAGGCCGCGCGGGCCGCGGCTCGCTCATCTCCTCGAACCCGCGCGACAACTACCGGCTCCTGGGTGATTTCGCGGTCGCGCCGCGCTTCCAAGTGATCTTCCCCTACACTGTCGAGCGCGACCGCACCGCCTGGCGCTGGTCCTGGGGCGCTTACGCGGCCGGCTCCGGCCCCGGACGCCTGACCACCAGCGAGACCCGCAAAATGACCGGCAAAGCCGCCGAAATTGCCGCGCTGTTGGCCCGCCTGCCGCTCGACCTCGATTATTTCCAACCGCTGGAGGCGGACCTGCTGGGCGACGGTGAGTTGAGCGCCAATCAACGCGCCTGGATTTGCCGCCAGCTCCGCGCCCTCCCGCTTTTGCTCCGGCAGGATGAACTGCGCGAACGACTCGAAGCCAGCCGCGCCTGGTTGATCGCGCAACTTTCCGAAACCCAGCGCCTTGACGCCTCCGCCGCCAGCCAGAAAGCCGATGTGACCCTCGCCGCACTGTTTGCCGGCTGGCACGAGCCGCTCCTGCGCCGCACCACGCCCGACGGTCAAATCGTCGAAGAAACCGGCGTCCCCCTGCGCGCCATGCTGGCCTACCTCTTTGCCGAGGTCATCCGTAACTTCCGCCTGATCCATCACCCGGACCAATGGATCGAATGGGTCTCCTGGAGCCAGCGCGGCGACCGCTGCGTGGACCTTGATCCCGCGCGCTTGCCCAACCGCGCCGAAATGGAAGCGGCGCTGGCTTGGGAGAAACCGTGGTCCGGGCCTGATCTGCTCGACCAATGGCTCGAACGCTTCGGCGCCACTCCTTTCGATTATCAGCGCGGACTGGCCGACGCCGACCTCGATCCTGATCGTCCCCCCGACCTTGCCCGCCTGCCCGGCGGCAATTTCTTCCGCGGCCTGGCCCTGATTGACTTGGCCGAGGCGATGCTCAAACGCGCCTTTGGCCCCGATGCCGTCGCTGTGCGCGTCAACGCCGCCGGCCAGGGCGATTACTTCCAAGTCCACGTGGACACGCGCCAGACCCCCGTCGAGCCAGTGAAGGAATTCTTACGCCGGGCCTTCTATCGCCGCTTCGGGCTGGCGCCCGACCCGGAATTCGTGGAAATCCACTCCGGCGGCGGCGCCGTCGGCGTCCGCCTCGACCGTTTTGACACTCTGCCCGAGCTTGCCCGGCGCTTGAGGACGTAGGAGGGAGAGTCGGCGGCGCCGGGCAAACCCGCGCCCAGGCTCATTTCTCCAATTTTCGCAAGGCGTCGCGGACTTGGGCGGCTTTTTCGTAATTCTCGGTACGCAAGGCCTCGGCCAGGGCTTGTTCGAGTTGCTCGCGGCGGGAGAGGGGGCGGTTTTGCCGGATGTCCTCGAGCCAATTTTCCAGGGAAACCACTTCACCGCTCTGCTCAGCCAGGTCAGGGCGCTCCATTTCGTGGAAAAAGGAGCGGATTTGGGCGATTTCCTCCTCAAGAATGCTGATGGCGGCGGCAAAATCGCCGGCCTCCAAGGCCATGCTGGCGTAGGCGCGGGCGCGCATCATCAGCAGTTGCGGGCGAATTTGCTGCAACAGCCAACTGGCCGCATCGGATTCCGCAAACTCCTCCACAAAGTCCATCACGGCCAAATTGCGCTCGGTATCGGCGACTACGGCGGGGTAGTCTTCCAATTGCAGCAGGCAGATGTAGCGGTGATGGTATTGCAGAGCCTCCTGCTGCAACTTGGCGCAATCCTCGTCGGACAAGACAAAGGAATCGTCATTGCCATGCTTCCGGCGATGCTTCGCCAGCCTGGCCTGGTAATACTCCAACAGCGAAGGGTGGCCATACGGGCGCTTGCCGTCCGGGCGGCCCTCGGCGTTCATTTGCAAAAGGCCCAAGTCCACTCGCAACTGGATTTTCTCCGCGCCATCTTTGCCCTTGAATTTGCGGACGGCGACCTGGCCGGTTTGATATTCCCAATTCTCCAACAAATGGGAGATGTCAAAATTCATGCCGGCAATATGCAAGCGGACGCGCGACAAGTCAATGAAAGGTTGCGCCGCCGGGAGGAAAACGGCAAGATGAACGCGGAAAAACTACGGAGAGCAAAATTATGATTTTAATGGGCATAGGCGACGAGGCGGGCGCGGGCTTGGAAGCGCAAATTCGCGCCACCAAGGAATTGGGCTGGAAACACCTGGAAATGCGGATGGTCGAGGCGCCGGGATTCCCCAAGGGCAACCTGCACGAAATCCCGGAAGCGGCGTTCGACGCGGTGGCGGACCGGCTGGCGCGGGAGGGGATTGGGGTCTATTGCTTCGGTTCCGCCATCATGAACTGGGCCAAGACCGTTGAAACCCCCTTCGAAGTCACCTTGGGCGAAGTCCGGCGCGCTATCCCGCGCATGCGGCGACTCCAAACCAAATATGTCCGCATTATGAGCTTCAAGCCGGGCGACCAGGAAGAAACCATTCCCCCGGTGGTTTTCGAGCGGGTGCGGGAAGTCACGCGCATGTTCCTGGACAACGGCCTGCAGCCGGTGCATGAAAACTGCATGAACTACGGCGGCATGAGCTGGCGGCACGCGCTGGAACTGCTGGACCGGGTGCCGGGTTTGAAATGGGTGTTCGACACCGCCAACCCGGTCTTCAATCCCGACCGCGCCAAACCCAAGCCGTGGCCGCGCCAGGACGCCTGGGAATTCTGGACCCACCTCCGCGACCACGTGGTCCATATCCACATCAAAGACGCCACCTGGCAGCCGGCCAAAAACGACGCCGATTACAATTGGCCGGGCGAGGGCGAAGGCCGGGTGCGGGACATCCTGCGGGACGCCTTCGCCCGCGGGTACCAGGCCGGGATTTCCATCGAGCCCCACTTGGCGGTGGTGTTCCACGACGCCAGCAGCCAGGCCCCCGCCGAGGCGGCCTATCAAAGCTTTGTCGAGTATGGCCGGCGTTTGGAGAAACTGATTGCCGAGGTCAAAGCCGGAGGCTGAGCAAGGCGCCCGCGCGCAACCGGCGGCCATCCATGAACCGCCTTGCCTGCGGGAGCCGCCGCAAGGAAGCCCTGATTTCCTTGCAACTTTCCGGCTTTGGCGGGTTAATACGCGGTAGCGAAAACGGCGAGAAGTATGCCCCAATTTGCGTATAAGGCCCGGCGACGCTCGGGAGAAGTGGTGACCGGAGTCCTGGACGTGCCGGACCGGTCGGCCGCCCTGGCCCAAATCGAGCGATTGGGGTTGCTGCCGGTCATGGTGGACGCGCCCAAGGGCGGCGTGCCGGCCGGCCGGGCGCCCGGCAAGAAAAACGCCGCGGCGCGCGGATGGACAGCGGTGCTGCCGCCCGCCATGCAGGAATTCCTCTCCCGCCAGCGCCGTCCGAAGCTTCAGGAGGTCGCCACGTTCACCCAGCAATTGGCCAACCTGTTGAATTCGGGAATGCCTCTGGCGGTGGCGCTGAACAGCATGACCCACCTGGAGTCCAAGGGCATCCCCTCCGAGGTCAGCAAGCAGTTGCGCCAGGATGTCATCGAGGGGCGCAGCTTGTCCGACGCCATGGCCAAACAGCCGGTGATCTTTTCGGACATGTATGTGAACATGGTGCGGGCGGGGGAGCAAAGCGGCGCGCTGGTGGATGTGTTGCGGCGCCTGGCGGATCATTTCAACCGGTTTGCCGAAGTCCAGGCCAAGTTCGTTTCGGCGCTGATTTATCCCGCGGTGGTGACGGTGGTGGGCATTGGCATCATCATTTTTTTCATGACCTACATGCTGCCCAAGTTCAAGGAAATCTTTGTCGGCATCAAGGTCCCGCTGCCGGCGGCGACGCAGATGCTGATGGATGTGGGCGACCTGATGATCAGCCCCACCTTCTGGGTGCTGGCGGGCCTGGTCGCCTCCGCGCTGGCCGTGCTGTTCATGCGTTTCAAATCCTCCGCCGCCGGCCGGCAATCGCTGGATAACTGGAAACTGCGCCTGCCGGTCCTGGGCAAGGTCATCCGCCTGAACCTCTACGCCCAGTTCTCGCGCACGCTGGCGACGCTGCTGCAAAACGGCGTGCCGGTGCTGACGGCGCTGAAGATTACCGAGCAGGTAATCCCCAATTCGGTGTTAAAGGAGGCCATCGCCCGGACGCGCGAGGCGGTGACGGACGGCAAAACCATCGCCCAGCCCATGGCGCGCAGCAAAGTGTTCCCGCAACTGATGATTGACCTCATCAAAATCGGCGAAGACACCGGCGACGTGCCCGGGGCGCTGCGCAACCTGGCGGACACTTACGAAAACGAGCTGGTGCTTTCGCTGCGTGTAATGACCAACCTGGTCGAGCCGGTCATGATCATCGTGATGGCGGTGGGCGTGGGCTTCCTGCTGTTCAGCATCCTGTCCGCCATGTTTGCCATCACCAGCAGCCTGGGGAGGTAGCCCATGAGCCGCTCGTTCCCGCTTGGATGCAACGGACCGGCCAGGCCGGGCGGTCCCGCCGGCCCAACTCGGGGATTCACGCTCATTGAGGTAATGATCGTGGTGGCGATCATGGGCCTGGTGCTCGCCGTCGGCATCCCCTCCATGTTTCGCATGGCCGAGAAAGATTCGCTGCGCCACGTGTTGACCGGCATCGTCGAGGCCTGCCACGCCACCCGCGCGCAGGCCATCCTTTCCGGTCAGCCGCAAACCCTCACCATCAACCTGGCGGCCCGGAGCCTCTCCGCCCCCGGCCGCCCCGAGCCGGTGGTCATCCCCGAACGCTTTCACATCGAAGTGGTCGGGGTGAATTTTGTCGAGCTCGAGCCGGGCGACACCGCGCCGGTGCGCTTTTTCCCCAACGGCACCTGCGATGAATTCACCATTGTCATCAAGTCCGACCGCAACGAGTGGCGCAAAATTTCGCTGGAGGTGGTGACCGGCCTGGCCGATGTCGAGAGCGATCCCAACAAGTTCGACGACTATTGACAGCCCCCGCATGAAAATCCCGCCCGCCAGTTCCGCGCCCGACCAACGCCGCCGCCAACGGCTGGCTTTTACCTTGCTGGAGGTCATGATTGCCGTCGGCATTTTCTTTGTCGCGCTCATCTCCATCCTGGGCGTGATGTCCCGCGGCCTCGGCGCCGCGCGCGGCCTGCAAATCAGCGGCCCGGACGCCGGCATGCTGGCCGCCGAACGTTCCCTGACCAACATCCTGCACGACGGCAAATCGGACCGGGGGGATTTCGGGCGGATGTATCCCGGGTTTTCCTGGGAACGGGAGGAATACCAAATTTCCTCCAACGGCCTGTTTCAGGTGGACTTTTTCGTCTTCAAGGATGGTCCGCGGGGACCGGAGCTTTTCGACGCGCTGAGCGTCTGGATGTATAAGCCCGACTCGCCGAAATCCGATGTCAGCCGTCCGGTCTTTGGGGGCGGCGGGCCGGCGGCCGGCTGGGGGAGCGACGAATGAAAACCCGCCGTGTTATTGCCCGCCGCGCCGGGCGGCCAGCCGGCGAACTGGCTTTCACGCTGGTGGAAGTCATGCTGGCGCTGGCCATTTTCTCGATGGTGCTGGCGTCGCTCTACACCAGTTGGTCGGCCATTATGGGCGGCAGCAAGGTGGGGCTGGAGGCGGCCGCCTCCGTCCAACGCTGTCGAGTCGCGGTCAAAGCCCTCGAAGACGCCCTCACCACCGCCCAAATCTACGCCGGCAGCCCCAACCGCTATTGGTTCGTCGCCGACACCAAGGGGGAATTTGCCAGCCTCGACATGGTGGCGCACTTGCCCGAGACCTTTCCCGGCAGCGGCCTCTTCGGCGAGCAAAGCCTGCGACGCATCTCCTTCGAGGTCGAGCCGGGCGCCTTTTCGCGCAATCAATTGGTGTTGCGCCAGTGGCCCCTGCTCACCCCACCCAACATGGGGCCGGACAGCGAGCCCTACAAAATTGTCCTCGGCCGCGACGTGGACCTGTTCAAAATGGAATTCTGGGACCCGGTCAAAAAGGATTGGGTGGATGAATGGTCCCGCACGAACATTTTTCCGCCCTTGGTAAAGGTGGCCATCGGCATGGGCAACCCCGAGCATGTCCGCGTCAACGAGCGCGAAATCATCACCCGGGTGATCGCCCCGCCCAGCATTGTCGTTCCCCGTGAATACCAAATGCCGGGGGCGCCTTTAAATCCCCGCGACGCCCTGCGCCCGCCCACCAACAACCCGGCCGTTCCCCCGGATATGCTCCAAATCCCACCGCCGCCGCAATGAATATCCGGCGCTCAATCAGGATGGCGCGAGGCCGCGGTTCCCGCCGGGGCATCGCCCTGATCATCGTCATGGTGGTCATCACCGTGTTCAGCATCCTGGTGGCCAATTTTGCCTATCACATGAAGGTGGAAACCAAGCTGGCCCGCAACGCCGGCTTCGACTCGGAAATGGATTGGCTGGGCCGTTCCGGCGTCGAGCTGGCCAAATACGTGCTTGGCCAGCAGCGCTCCATCCCCAACGAGCCTTACGATTCGCTCAACCAGAAATGGGCGGGCGGCCCCGGCAATTCCAACAGCATCCTCGCCGATGTCACCCTGGAAAACAACCGGATCGGCCACGGCATCGTCTCCGTCAAAATCACCGACTGCGAGCGCAAGTTCAACATCAATTCGGCGGACGAGGTCATCCTGAACCAGGCCCTTTTGCTGGTGGGAGTGGACCCCGCCGAGGCCCAAACCGTCGTCGGCTCCATCCTGGATTGGCGGGACCCGGACGACGCGACCCACCCCGGCGGGGCGGAGAGCGACTATTACCAGGGCATGCGTCCACCCTACGTGGCCAAGAATGGGCCTTTCGATGACATCCATGAACTGCTGCTGGTGCAAGGTGTCACCCCGGAAATGTTCTTTGGCCCCAGTTACTCGGGCCCGCGCACGGTCACCCGCCAATCCCAACGCTTCGGCCTGCGCGCGCGCGAAGAAACGCCGCTTTACGCCGTCGGCCTGAAGGAGTTGTTCACCTGCTTTTCCAGCCGTTTCGTCAACATCAACACCGCCTCCGCCACCGTCTTGCAGATGTTTCCCGAGATAGACGAAAACATCGCCAGCGAGATTATCAAATTCCGCGCCGGGCCCGATGGCGCGGAAAAAACCGAGGACGACCTGCCTTTTCGCTCGGTCAGCCAGCTCGCCGGCGTGCCGGGTGTGCCGCGCGAGCTGGTGCCCCAGCTCAACCGCTATTTTTCCATCCAAAGCACCACCTTCGAGGTCGAGGTCAGCGTCACCTTGGACAATCGCCGGCGCACCTATTATTCGATCCTGCGGCGGGTGGACCACCGCACCATCCAAACGCTCAATTTCTGGTGGAAATGAGGAGCCTGTGAGCGATTTGCCCGCCCCAAAACCCGCGTTCCCCTCGGTGAGCGAAATGCTTGGGGTGAGCTGGCGTTTCCTGGGCTTGGGCCTGCTGGCGCTGGTCCTGGCGGTCCTCGCCGGCTGGCAGGGTTGGCGTTATTATCGCTCCTGGCAAATCGAACGCCTGTGCGCCCAGGCTGAAAAACATTACGCGGAAAACCGCTGGCGCGAAGCCACCATCGCCGCCCGCGAGGTGCTCCGCCTCGTCCCGGACAACGTGGCTGCGGCCCGGCTGATGACCCGCATTTCCGACCGCGTTTACCCGCAGGCGGCCCTGGGCTGGCACCGCCGCATGGCGCAATTGGAGCCGGACAACCCCGAGCACCTTTTTAACCTGGCCCTCACCGCCATGAAAGTGGGTGAGCTGGCGGCGGCGGAAGACGCCTTGGCCAAGCTGGCGCCGGCTTGGCGGCAAACGGCCCGCTACCAGGAGATGGCCGGCACCCTGGCGCTGGCCTGCCGCCAGGTAACCCTCGCCGAGGAATGTTTCCGGCAGGCGGCCCGCTTGGATACCAACCTCTGGTCGGCCCGTTTCAACCTGGCCAGCCTCAATCTGCATCTTGCCCATCCCAACGCGGTGGCCCAAGGACGCCGCGAGATGGAGGCGCTGCTCGCGCTGCCCTCCTTCCGACTGCTGGCCTTGAAAGCCCTTGTCGCCGAGGCCCGCAAAACCAGCGCCGAAGAACGGCTCGAACGTTACCTCCCCCAATTGGCCGCCGAACCCGGCGCCACGGTCGAGGAGCGCCTGCTCTGGATCGAGTGGCTCCGGCAACGACGGCCCAATGATTACCCGGCGGAATTGAAAAAAGTTATGCAACAGGCGCGGTCGGAGCCCGGCCAGGCGGCCCTGCTGGCCACGTGGCTGACCACGTCCGGCCAGGCAGCCGCAGCGCTGGATTTCCTGCAATCTCTCGATCCCGCAACCCGTAAAAACCAACCCATCGTGGCGGCCATGGCCGACTGTTTAGGCGCCCTGAAGCGTTGGGACGACTTGCTGGCGCTGACCGGCGAGGACCGCGGCGCCGAATGGTTCGGCCTGGAGTTCCTTCAGCACCTCCATCGCACACGCGCCCTGCGCGCCAAAGAGGAGACCGGACCGGCCAACCGCATGTGGCGCCGCACCGAGGCCGAGGCCGGCGACGAACCCTACAAACTGGCCCTGCTGGCGCGCACCGCCTATCGCTGGGGCTGGCTGACCGACGCCGAATACCTGTGGTGGAAACAGGCCCGCAGCAGCGGCGGGCGGCTCGCCGCTCTGGGCGAGCTGTTCCGTCTGTATTACGCCCAGGGTCGCGGCCGCGACCTGCTGAAGGTGGCCGAAGCCATGCACGCGCTCAATCCCAGCGAGCCCTTCATCGTCAATAACTTCGCTTTCTTGAGCCTGCTGCTCGGGCGCGACCTCACCAATGCCGCCGCCCTGGCGCGCGAAAACTTCCGGCGCGCGCCCGAATCGGACCACTTTGGGCTGACGCTGGCGTTTGCCGAATCGCGGTTGGGCAACCACGAGCAGGCGTTGGAATTGGCGGCGCGCATCAAGCGTCCGGAACAAATGGGCGCCGGCGACTTGGCCTGCTACGGCCTGATCCTCCACGCCGCCGGACAGTCCGCCGCCGCCCGGCCTTTCCTGCAAAAATCCCTGATTACCCCGGGCTTGCTGCAGGAAGAGCGCGAGGCCGTCATGGCCGCCCTGCGCCCCTGATCACCCTGCACCTCCGGGAAGAACCCGGCGTGGCTGGCTTGCCAGACTTGCATCGCTCCAAGGCGGGCAAACTCGCCTCAATCAGCGAAGCGAGATCGCGGGCCGCCAGTTCCACCGGGAAAGCGGCGTGTTCCGGCAAGCCATACCGGCGTTCAACCCGCAGTCCAACCGCTTTCGCTGGCGCCCGCTTGGACTCGACCAGCGAAAAACCTATTTCGCCGAGGGGCGCGCCATCCAACCATTGCCTGACTTTGGCGGCCAGCGCCGGTCGAAGCGTTCGATTCTGCGGGCAGCCAACCGCCAACCCCACTCCATTGCCACCATTGGCAACTTGGTTGTCATTCCCCCTAATGGCAACCCTGATTTCATAATAAAACCACGGCGTCTTTTCCCGTCCGGTCGGTTCTGCCTGCGCCGGCCAAAGGCGGATGCAGACCGCCGTTCCGCCTTCGCACCGCCGCAAGCAGGGATCGCCCAAGGGCATCGCCAGGCGGTCCGTAAAACAGGGGGGCAAAGCCCACAGCACCCGGTAATGCGTTTCGATGGCCCTCATCCAGTTTTTTTCCAGCGCTTTCATGGTTTTTCGCTTCTTCAGGTTATGTTCACCAATAGACTATACGTGGAGGGGGTTGACATCCGTTGTCACCCCCCCTAAAAAAATCGAAAAAATTTCATGAAACCGAAAATTCCGACACGGGTGTGTTGCCGGACGCCCTGGGAGCGGATGATGCAAATTCATCGGCGGCTGAAAACCGGCGGCTACCCCAACAGCACCCATTTGGCGCGGCAATTCGAGGTGCATAAGCGCACCATCAAACGGGACTTGGACTTCATGAAGTTTCGCCTAAACCTGCCGATTGAATACGATGCGCGGCGCAACGGTTTTTATTACGCCCAAGCGGTGGAGCAATTCCCCCCCTTCGCCATCACCGAGGCGGAAATTTTCGCGCTGCTGGTCGCGCACCAGGCGATCTCCCAATATCATGGCACCCCCTTCCAAAAACCCCTGGAAACCGCTTTCCGCAAATTATCCGGCCAATTGGACCAGGAGTCCCGCTATTCCCTGCGCGGCATTGACGAGCTGCTTTCCTTTCGGCCGCTGGCGCCGGAAGATTCGGACCTGCGCAATTTCCGGGTGCTGACCGCCGCCTTGCAACAACGGCGGGCCATCCGGTTTCGCTACAAAAACCTCGGCGCGCGGCAGCCGCAAGACCGGCGCGCGCATCCCTACCACCTGGCCTGCATTGACAGCCATTGGTATCTGTTCGCGTTTGACGTGGATCGCCAGGCCATGCGGACGTTTGCCTTGTCCCGCCTTTCCCTGCCCCGGCTGACGGCGGAAAAATTCAAGCGACCGAGGCATTTCCGCCCGGATGACTATCTCAAAGGGAGCTTTAGCGTGTTCAAAGGAGGGGACGATTATGAGGTGGTGGTGGATTTTGACGGGTGGGCGACGGACCTGATTCGCGGCCGCCGCTGGCATCCCAGCCAGGAATTCACCGAGCTGCCGGATGGCTGCTCCCGGCTGCGGCTGCGCCTCTCCAGCATCGAGGAGATGGAGCAATGGGTGCTTGGCTGGGGCCGCCATGCCACGGTGGTGCGGCCGCGCGCGCTGATCGAACGACTCCGCCAAACGGCGGCGGTTTTGCTGGACAAGTATCCAGCCACGCCGGCGCCAGTCTGAAGCGGTTGCTTTTGCCGCCGACCGCGCCACCGGGCGAAAGGCGCCGCGTGGTTGGGATTGACAGCCCGCGCTTTGCCGGTGACAAAATTTGCTGTGATCATCATGAAACGACTGATGGGGGCGGCGGGATCGGCCTGGAAGCGGGGCTTTCTCTCCGCCTTGTGCGGCTGGGTTTTGGCGCCGCACGCCGGCGCGCAAGTGGCCGTGCAGGACGGGTTTGAGTCGGGCAGTTTTTCGCCGGCCTGGTCGGTAACCAGCGGGGTGACGATTCAGAGTGACGGCGGGGCGCTGAATTCCGCGCGCTACGCGCGGCTGGCGGCCGCCAGCCAAACCACGGGGCGTATTCTGGAGGGGAGCTTTCTCGGTGTGGCGCCGGAAGGGGCGGCGGATTTTTACGTGGACCTTTATTTCCGGGTGCAAACCACCACCGACCGCCAATTCAACCTGCACCTTGCCTTCAGCAGCGCGGCCGTGGTGAATTTGCGTTACCAAAATGGCTGGGCGGTCTATGATACGGCCTGGCGCGCCGTCCCCGGTTTGGGCAGCGTGACCCCCGGACAGTGGCACCGGCTGCGCATCACCGGCCAGGGCTGGGGCGCGCCGGGCGCGCATTACAACCTGGCCTTGTCGGACGCCGGCGCGACCAACTTCACCAGCAGCGCGAGCAACCTGGCGATTTATCAATCGGGCAATCCGCAGACGACCCTGGCGCGGCTGTTCCGCTTCACCACCGAATTCGGCAGCAGCCCGGGATTTGACGTGGACGAGATCACCGCGGGGGTGACCGCCGCACCGGTGATTGATACCAATGCCGTGGTGAACATTCGGGGCACCTATCCGCATTTGGCGGTGTTCAGCGGCGACGGAGAGATCGGCATGGGCGCGGTGGTTCCCTGGGCGGACAAGCTCTGGTTCCTCACTTACCCGCCGCACGCGCCCGGCGCGAGCGGCGACAAACTGTGGATGGTGGATTCCAACCTGGTCCTGACCGCTCACCCTCAGAGCGTGGGGGGAACCCATGCCAACCGGATGATTCACCGGGAATCGCAGCAGCTCAATATCGGGCCGTATTTCATCAATGCGACGGGCGGGGTGCGGGTGGTGTCGCGCTCCGCGATGCCGGGCCGGCTGACGGGCAGCGCCCGACACTTGAGTGATCCGGCCAACCAAATTTATATCGCGACCATGGAGGAAGGTTTTTACGCGGTGGACGTCAATACGCTGGCCGTCACCGTGCTCAAGCCGGACGCCCAAACCCAGACCAGCGGCGCCGGTCTGCTGATGCCGGGCAATCATGGCAAGGGGCTGTATTCCGGACAGGGGCGCTTGATTTACGCGAACAACGGCGAAGCCGGCTGGAGCATCGGCAGCAATTTTTCCGGTTTCAACAATCCGGCTGGCTGGCTGGCCGAAATTTCCGGCACTGATTTCACCAATGATTGGGTGACGCTGGAGCGAAAAAATTTCACGGAAGTAACCGGCCCAGGCGGCATCTATGGCAACACCAACGCGAATGACCCGGTCTGGGCGACCGGCTGGGACAAGCGTTCGGTAATCCTCCGGCTCCTGGATCAAGGAACCTGGCACACCTACCGGCTGCCCAAAGGCAGTTACACGCACGATTCCTTCCAGGGCTGGTACACGGAATGGCCCCGCATTCGCGAAATCAAGGACGACCTGCTGCTGATGCACATGCACGGGATGTTTTACCGGTTTCCGAAGTCTTTCAGCCGCGCCAACGCCGGCGGGCTGGAGCCAATTTGCACTTACCTGAAAATGCCGGTGGATTATTGCTGGTGGAACGGGCAACTGGTGATGGGCCGGGACGATGCCTCGACCACGGGCGGCAACCGCTGGGCCGGCCAATCCCATTCGGCGCCGTGGTTCGGCCAGTTGAAGGACTTGGAGGAGTGGGGACCGCCTGCCGGTTTCGGCGGGCCTTGGAAAGAAGATAGCGTGACCGCCGGCACTCCCAGCGAGCCGTTCTTGGTGCGCGGTTTCCAAAAGCGCGTCCTGCACCTCAAGCAAGGCGGCGCTGCCAGCCTGAGCTTGGCGCTGCAATTGGATTTGGATGGCAGCGGCTCCTGGACGACCTGGACCAATCTAATTTTGCCAGCCAGCGGGTATCGCTGGATCACGCTGCCGGCCAATCTGGACGCGACTTGGGTGCGGCTGGTGCCGGATACCGCTGCCAGCCAGGTGACCGCCTTTTTCCATCTGGCCAATCCGCCGATTGCCCCGCTGCCAGCGTTGTTCGAGGGCCTGGCGGAGATTGGCCGCACGAACCTGGCCAGCGATGGCATTATCCGCCCGCGCGAAGGCGATGCGCGCTTTTTGCAGTTTGCCGCCAACCTCCACGGCGCGAATGGCGGGGCGCCGGAAGCCGCTTATTATGAGATCGGCGGCGCTTTGCAATTAAACCGCCGGACTAATGCCGCCGCCGAGGATGCGTTGCGCACGAATTATGGCCTGGCGACCGCCGATTTCACGGTGGACGCCGCGTCGGTTTTGGTGATCGAGGGCGGCAACCGGTTTCGCCTGCCCAAAACCCATCCGGCCTACGACACCGCGTTTGCTTCCGGCTGGCCAAGAGGCATTCGCGAGGTCGTCACCGAGCGGGACCTATTCCAAGCGCACGGCACGTTTTATGAGCTGCCCAAAGCCGGCTCGGGCGGGTTCCGGCGGGTGCGGCCGGTGGCCTCGCACAACAAGTGCATCAGCGATTTCGCCTCGTGGCGCGGGATGCTGGTGCTGGCCGGCGTTAGCAATGAGACCGTAACCAACTCGCAAGTCATCCGGGCCGCGGATAGCCGGGCGGCGTTGTGGTTCGGCAACGTCGATGATCTGTGGCGCTTGGGCGCGCCGTGCGGGGTGGGTGGGCCGTGGAAAAACACGGCGGTCAGCGCCGGAGTGGCCAGCGATCCCTACCTGATGTGGGGCTATGAAGACAAAGCGCTGGAATTATCGCATGGACATTCGCAGCCGGTGACTTTCATTGTGGAAGTGGATTTCGCCGCGGACAACACCTGGGCCGAGTATGCCCGTTTCACGGTGCAGCCCGGCGAAACGCTCCGGCACATTTTCCCGGAAGGCTACTCCGCGCATTGGGTGCGCTTGAAGACGGATGCGAGCGCCACCGTCAGCGCGACGTTTGCCTATGGCCAGCCGGCGTTGCGGATCGGGACCGCCGCACGCCGGGCCGACGGGGTGTTCCGGTTGTCTTTCAGCGGGCCGGTGGGGCAGGGCTACACGCTGAAAGCGGCCGCGAACCTCGGCGGCGCTCCGGGAACCTGGGAGCTTTTGCGCACCGGCGTCTTTGGCGCGGGCGCGGAACGCTACGAGGACACAAGCGCGCCCAACTGGCCGCAGCGCTTCTACCTGATTTCCATCCCTTGACCCTCGGCCACACGGCGATGGCCAAAGCGGTAGAGGACTACCGCACTCCAAGACCTCGCGGAGTTCGCCGCCCGCTCCCGATCCCGCCAATTTCTCCACGGCTCATCCCACCGTCAAAAAAAGAATGGTCTTGACCGGTATGCTGGCTAAATCTCTTTCATGTTTATGCTTGAACGCCTTGGGTGGATGTTCTGCCTTGGCGGCGGCCTGGCTTTGGCCTTGTCGGCCGCCGATGAACCAGTGGGCCGCCGGCCTTACGAGCTGGATTGGGCCAACCGGCTGGAAGACGGACATCCGCCGCTGGTGAACTTCGAGGACCTGACCGGCTGGCGGGTGGAATGCCGGGATGCGACCGCCACTTTCGTTCGCACCCGCGAGCAGCAAATCTGGGGACAATATGTCGGCAAGCTGACTTACCGGGCCGCCGGATCGCGCCCGCAAATTACGCTGCTGCCGCCGCAACCGATCCCCATCGCCAGCGCCTTCGACGCCGTGACGCTCTGGGGCTACGGCAACAACTGGGGTTACTCGCCCGACCCCAATACCCCGCCTGTCAGCCTCAACGCGGTCTTCGAAGACCGGGCCGGCAAGGAATTCACCGTCCACCTCGACAATGTTAACTGGAAGGAATGGCATCTGGTCCATCGCCGGTTGCCCCCCGAGCAAATCGAGAAAGCGCGCGGCGGCGCCAGGTTCAAGGGGCTGATGATTGGGAACGCCAAAAACAAGGAGGATCGAACGATCTACTTCGACAACCTGGCGGCGTTCACCGAGCAATTCCCGCCGCTAAAGTTCGAGCCGCGGCCGGAGCGGGGCGTCGTCATGTTTCCCGGCCAATCGAGCGGCGCCAACACGGGACCGGGCCGACTCCCCTTCCCCACCCGCGAAACCACCATCCTGCCGGACAACCTGACCACTAATTTCAGCACCCGCTTGGCGCAGGAAGGCAGTGAGTTCGTGTTCACGTATGCCGAGCCGGGCGCCAACGGCCAGAGCCGCGGCCAGGTCTTGCAATACCACTATGCCCCGCGCACTGGCGCCTGGGACGACCTGACCGCGCGCTGGCAGCGAGCGCCATCGGCGAGCCATCCGCCAATCACCCCTTGCGCCGGCGGGGGAGTCTATGTGCAAACCGCCAAAGGACCAATGCTGCCTGCCAAAGCGGAATTGTTGGGGGCACAAAAAAAAGGCGAGACCGTAGAGGCGCGCTGGCGCCTGTCCGCCGAGGGTGTCACCGCTGAAGTCGCCTACACCTTCCGGCTCTGGAGCAAGTCGCTGGTGGTGGATGTGGTTTGTTTGGGCGGCCAGGTGGGCGAAGTCCGCTTTGGCAAGGCCGTCGGCCTGAGATCGCCGCGCCTGGTCACCCTGCCCTATTACCCGGCGCAAAGCGGGCGGCCGGCCATCGCCGTTTCCACCGGGCCGGAAGGCGAACCGCTGTTCCTGGCTGGCCATGTGGATTGGTATCGCTCCAACGGCTCGATCCTGTGGGCCCAAAACCGGATCGAGGAAAAAAGCGTGACCTATAACGGCGGCACGCGTTACCTGCCCAAGACCGATGGCCGCCGCAACGATTGTTTCGAGCGCTTCTTCCTGACCGTCTCGCCGCGCTTCGAGGAGGTGCTGCCGAACATTCCCAACCCGGTCTCCCCCTACAAGCAAATCACCGGCACACGGGTCTGGCGCGCCCACGGGGCCTCCAAGCGCGACAAGGACGCGGAATACTGGCGGAATGTTCACCGGCACGGCATGACCCAGGTGGTGGTCACCGACCACGAGACCGGCTGGCGCGACGGCGGCGAAAGCTTTACCTTCCGGACGCGGCCCGCGCCCGGCAAAGGCGGCGACCAGGGCCAATACGATTACGCCCGGCTCATGCAGGACCAACTCGGCTTTGTTTATGGCCCCTACAACAACTTCACGGATTTCGCGCCGGTCAACGAGTATTGGAGCTTCGATCTGATCAGCCGCACCTCGGACAACCAACTGCAGCGCGCCTGGATGCGGTGCTACGCCCCCAAGCCGGCCCGCGCAGTCGAGTTTTGCGCGCGCCTCGCCCCGATCATCGAGAAGAAATTCCGTTTCAGCACGGCCTATTGCGACGTTCACACCGCCGTCGCTCCCTGGCACCGGGTGGACTACGATGCGCGAGTCCCCGGCGCGGGAACTTTTGCGGCAGTGTTCTATGCCTATGGGGAGATCATGCTGTTGCAGAAGCTCGCTTGGGGCGGGCCGGTTTATTCCGAGGGCAATTATCACAGCTTTTACACCGGGCTCACCGATGGCAATTACGGGCAGGACCAAAGCTATCGGCCGGCGGAAAATCCCTGGCTGGTGGATTTCGACCTGGGGAAGATGCACGACTTGGGCTGCAATTTTGGCATGGGCAATCCCGAGATGTTTTACGCCAATGTCCCGCAGCCCAAAGGCACGCCCGCCGAGCGCGATGCCTGGCTGGACCGTTTCCTGGCCGCCACCGTGGCGTTCGGGCATCCCGGATTTCTGGTGATGGAAGGCGGCATGGGCAACGCCCTGCGCAGCTATTATATGCTTCAACAACTCCACAGCCGCTACTGCCTGGCGTCCGTCGCGGAAATCCGCTATGCCGACGCTGACGGGAAACTCCTCGATTCCAGCGCGGCGGTGGCCAGCGGCGCCTACCGGCTGTCGCAGGTGGCGACCCGCTACACCGACGGCACCATCACGGTCGTCAACGGCCACCGCACCAATCGGCTGGTCACCGAGGTTTACGGGCGCAAAGTGAACCTGCCGCCTAATGGCTATTGCGGATGGACTGAGGATGGCGCCATCGAGGTGTTTTCCGGCGAGGCCCGGAACCATCGCTGCGATTACGCCGCCACTCCCGCTTATCTCTACGCCGATGGCCGCGGTCAATTCTCCCGCTTCCCGCTCGCCGCCAGCCAGGGCATTGGCATTTGCCGAATCTTGACCAACAACACCTTCGAAGTGATCCCTTATCAAAACACCGAATGCGGCTTTGCCATCACTGTCACGGCCGCCATCGCGCTGGACAAATCCGGAAAGGAATTGGGGCCGGCCACGTGGCGAACGGCTCGTGGCCTGACTTATGTGCAACCGGTCAAGGAGGCTTTCAGCTACCACCTGGAAGGCCAACGGCAGTCCCCGCCCACCCTCCTGGCCTGCGAGCGGGACCAAGTTGTGCCCGGCGAGGAAGTGCGCGTGCGCGGCAAACAAACGCATTCGCTGCGCATCCCCGCCGAGGCCAAACCGGGAGAGCGAATTTGGCGCGAATTTGAAGGCGCTTGGATTGACTTCACCGTCGCCAAAGCGATGGAGACAAAACTGACGCTGGAGAAAAACGTGCTGAGCATGGAAATCATCAGCCATTGGCCTTATGAAAAGGAATTCATTGCGCAACTGGGAGCGCAGATAAAACGCCTTGTCGTCTCCCCGGAAAAACCAAGCCGGGTTGGCTTTAGCCTGCCGCCGCCATCCACGGAAAAGGCCGAGGTGCTGGCTGTCGAACTGTCGAGCGGCGAATACCGGGAGCGCTTGGAAACGGCTTTGTTGACCGAGAAACAAAACGTCAAATTAATTGAACTGCCAGTTTGGGAAGCCGGGATGCAAATGCGAAGCGGACCCGAGCAATCCCATCTGGGCGACAGCGGCGCCCAGGTTGCCAAGCGGACGGTCAGTTGCGGCGAAATCAACCGGGATGGAATCTTCATGCATCCGCCCTATCAAAAGGGCGTCGGGCTGGCCTTCGCGCTCTACCAGCCGATCTCCCTGCCGGAGCAACCGTCCGCCGCGTTCCGGGCCTGGGTCGGCAAGGCCGACGGCAGCGACCCAGGCGACGGCATTCTATTTCAAGTCCTGGTGATGGATGAAACCGGCCGGGCGACGCTCGCCGCCAGCCGCAACGTGACCAATCACGCCTGGTTTCCCATCGAAGCCGACCTGACCGCTTGGGCCGGGAAAAAAATCCGCCTCAAGCTGGTGGCCGACGTGGGCCCCAAAAACAATTCATCAGGTGACTGGGCCGGCTGGGCGGGGATGCGAATCGAAAGCCGGGAAGCGGAGCTTATTTCCCGCCTCGAATCCAACGTGGAACCACACCGGCGCGAAGCCGGGCCTTATCCCTTGACCGGCTTGCCTTTGGCCGCTTTGCGCCAAGCCAAGGCGGGCTGGCTGCATTTTGAAGGCAAGGGGCTGGAAGGCGGCGGCGCTTATAAGTCGTTTGGGTCGCTGAACGGCCATGCCTTGGGCGAAATGCCGCCGGCGCATGGCAACGAAATGGCGGGCCAATTCTCGGCGAGTGTTCGCCTGCCGCTGACCGCAGCCTCCATCCGGTCGCTCGACCGTCGCAACCGTTTTGCCTTGTCCAACCCCAACAAGGATTGCTTTAGCGTCCGCCGGTTCTGGATTGAATTGGAAATGCCGGATGGCCGGAAAGTGTCGAGCGACCTTTCGACGGCCACCTGGTCGCAACCGCCAGAGTGGCCCCACGCGGAAGGCGTTAAAGTCCCCCACGGCCAAGACTTGGAAGTGACCGTTTGGTTGAACGCCGATTAGTCAAGCCCGGTCGAAACCGGCGGCGGTTGTTCCCGCCGCCTTTCCACCCGGACCGCCACCCAGCGGGCTTCCGGGAGGATGAATTTTTTCACCTCGACCGCCACCGAGTCCGGCTGGAACTCCCGCAACACCGCGGCGGCGAGGTCCACCGCCAATTTTTCGATCAGCCGCCAGCTTCGGCCTTCGCCAAAACTCAAAACCCGGCGCGACACCGCGAAGTAGTCCACCGTCAAAGCCAAATCATCGCGCGCCGCCGCCGGCCCGAAATCCCGCCGCATCTCCAGTGTGACCAAAAGCCGCTGCGGCGCGGCGCGCTCCGCTTCCGGCACGCCGACGCGAAAGCTGACCTCCAAATCCTTAATGACAATGGTGTCCATGATTTGCTCACCGCGCGTTGGCCGAACCAGCGCCGTCAGCCCGTTCAATCGCCTCGATCAGCACCGCCGTTGGCCGGTTCAAGGCCAGCTTCCGCGCCTCGGCCAGCGTCAGCCAGGCGAATTCCTGCGCCTCGTCGTTCAACCGCACCGCACCCGCCTCCCGGACGCGCCCCCGGTAATTCAAGAGCACAAAATGCGCGTCGCGGTAAAACTCCCGCGAGCGAATGCAATCCTGCGCCAGCACAAACTCGATGCCGGTAATTTCCAGACCCGTCTCCTCCCGAATCTCCCGCCGCAAGGCCTCCTCGGCGGTTTCGCCCCATTTGATTTTGCCGCCCGGTATGCCCCAAAGATTCGACCATTTCCGCGTCCGCACCAGCAGCGCTTTCTCCCCCGCCGCGTCGAAAATCAGCGCGCCCACCGTGGCCACCGGTTTTTCCTCGCCCCGGCGCCCGTCCGGCGGCGGCGGGGGCATTTCCAGGCCGCCGCGTTCCAGCAAGTCCCGCAGCTCCCCCAGGTGCTCCACAATCAGGTCCGGCGCCGCCTCCCGCAACTGGTCCGCCGTGTTGTAGCCGGTCAGCACCGCGCACGAATGAATCCCTCCGTGCCGCGCCGACTCGATGTCATGCTGCATGTCCCCGATAAACAGCGTCTCCTCCTTCGCCAGCCCGTTCTCGGCGAGCATCTCCTGAATCTTGTGCCGCTTGTCGTAAATCTGCACATACGGACGGTCTATAAAACGATCAAACCCGATCGTGGCGGCCTGCAGGCTGTAATAGCGTGAATGCACCGAGCTCAGCACAAATGTCCGCAACCCCCGCCGCCGGCAAAACTCGAGGAACTCCCGCGCGTGCGGCAGTTCCACCACCGAATGCTGGACCTCCTGGAAATGCCCGTGAAACCACTCCTCCAATTTCTCCAGTGAAAGCTGCGGGGTAAAACGATCGTAAAACTTGCGGAACGGCAGGCAGAACTCGGCCCGGAACCGGTCCAGTGACATCTCCGGCAGCCCCGCCTGCCGGAACACATAATTGGTCGCCTGCCAAGCCGCCGGCAGATCATCCACCAGGGTCCCCGACCAATCAAAAATAACGTTTCGAATCACCCCGCCAGTCTAACGTCAAGGGCCGCCGCCAGCCACAAAGAAAAGGCCGGCGCGCCAAGCCGCGCCAGCCAAGGAGGTTCCCCAGCGCGGCGCCCGAGGCTCCAAGCTTGGCAAACCAACCGCGCCAGGCGAATATCGGCGGATGAAAGTCAACACGCCAGGAAAGTTATTTTGGGCTTTGACGACGCTTTTAGCCTGCTGGGGCGGATGGCTCAGTCCTGCCGCCGCCCGCGCCGCCGGGCCGGCGCAAAAGCCCAATGTTGTCGTCATCATGACCGACGACCAGGGCAGTGTGGACGCCCATTGCTACGGGGCGATGGACCTGGTCACGCCCGGAGTGGACGCCCTCGCCGCCCGGGGGGTGCGGTTCACGCAGTTTTACTCCGCGGCGCCAGTCTGCTCTCCTTCGCGCGCGGCCCTGCTCACCGGGCGCTACCCCTGGTTGGCGGGGATGCCGGGCAACGCGGCCGCGCCGCCGGACGAGGCGGCTGACAACTTGGAGCCGCTGGAGGGCGGCGGCCTGCCGCCCGAGGAAACCACCTTGGCGGAAATGTTCAAAGCCGCCGGCTACACCACCGCGCACATCGGCAAATGGCACCTGGGTTTTGGACCGGGGCATCGCCCGCTGGATCAGGGCTTCGATTATTCCTTTGGACACATGGGCGGGTGCATTGACAACTTCACGCACTTCTTTTACTGGGCCGGCCCCAACCGGCACGACCTCTGGGAAAACAACCGGCGCGTCCGGCTGCCGGGCCGCTATTTTCCCGACCTGATGGTCGAAAAGGCCGGGGATTTCATCAGGAAAAACCAGGGCCGGTCTTTTTTCCTGTATTTCGCCTTGAACATGCCGCATTACCCCTACCAAGGGGAGGCGAAATGGCTGGAGCATTACCGCCGCCTCGACCATCCGCGCAATCTTTACGCCGCGTTTGTCTCGACGCTCGACGCGCGCGTCCAACAGTTGGTCAAAATTATTGACGAGGCGGGTCTGCGGGAGCGGACGATTATTGTTTATCAATCCGACAACGGCCACTCGGTCGAGGAGCGAGCCCACCGCGGCGGCGGCAGCGCGGGCCCTTATCGGGGCGCCAAATTCAGCTTGTTTGAAGGCGGAATACGCCTGCCGGCCATCATCTCCTGGCCCGGCCATTTGCCCGAGGGAGAGGTGCGCGGGCAGATGGCGCATGGCTGCGACTGGCTGCCGACGCTGGCGGAACTGGCCGGGGTCGCGCCGCCCAAAGCCGAATTGCATGGCCGCAGCCTGGCGGCAGTCCTCAAATCGGCCTCCGCGCCCTCCCCGCACGAGGCCTTGCACTGGCAATCGGGCGGCCAATGGGCAGTCCGCCAAGGCCCTTGGAAGCTGCTTCACGGCGCCAATGACCAAGGGGTGGGCGGCCAATTGACCGAGGCGGACAAGCAATGGTTCCTAGCCAATATCGAGCAGGATCCCAGTGAGAAAAACAACTTGGCGGCTCAGCATCCCGAATTGGTGGAGCGCTTGCGGCAATTGCGCCCGGCGGCCTGGGCCGAAGCCCGGTTTGGCCCTAAGAAGTAACCCCGTGCCAGCCAAAGGACGGCGGTGTCATTGCCCAACGCAGCCTGTCATTGCGGCTTGGCAGCGACGCCTTTGTTTTCAATAAAATTTGAAAATTATTTACCGACGAGTTGCTGGCCGAGGCATAGCCCCAAAACTCGGGTCGGCCGCTTATTCAACAGCTTTCTTCTTGCCCTTGCCTTTCTTGCCCGCCTTGCTGGCATCGGCGACGCCAGGGTCGTTCTTGGCCGGCATCGGAGCCTTGACCTCCGCGCGCCAGGCGGCCAGGCGGGCATGGAGTTCCTTGGCTTTGCCCGGATTTTCTCCGGCAAGGTTCTTGGATTCGCCAATGTCGTGGCGAAGATTGTAAAGCTCCAGCCGTCCATCTTCGAGGAACTCCATGAGCTTCCAATCGCCGCTTTGTACCAGGCTGACCGGCGTGGTGCGCCAGGAATCCGCGCCGGCGCCCAAATAGCCGGGAAAATGTTGGAAAATGGCGTCGCGCTGGAGCTTGGCTTGCGGATCGCGGAACAATTTTACGAGGCTCTCGCCGTCGAGGACTTGGCGCGGCTTCGGAGCGGCCGCCAGCTCGAGGAAAGTGGGGAATATATCCACGTGGATTGCGGGCGTTTCACAAACCGAGCCGGGCTTGATGATTCCAGGCCAGCGGACGACGAACGGCACGCGGGTGCCGCCTTCGTAGAGGCTTCCTTTGCCGCTGCGCAGCGGGGCGTTGTCGGTCACCTCGCCCGCCTTCTTGATGCCTTCGCGCACGTATCCCCCTACTCCGCCGTTGTCGCTGGTGAAAATAAGCACGGTGTTGTCTGCCAGCTTGAGATCATCGAGCGTTTTCATCACGCGGCCCACGCTCTCGTCCACCGAGTATATCATCGCCGCATAGGTCGGATTCTGATGACCGCCCACCGGGGGTTTGGGCTGGAATTTTTCTATCAGGTCCTTCTTGGCATGATGAGGCGAATGCACGGCGAAGTGTGGCAGGTAAAGAAAGAAGGGATGGTCTTTGTGGCGGTTGATAAAGTCCACGGCTTTGTCCGTCAAAAAATCGGCCAGGTATTGGCCCTGGGGGTATTCCGTCCTCGGATTGGTGTTGAAATTGAAGTGCGCGCCCATGCTGACGATGGCCTCGTCAAAACCGCGTTTGCCGGGATGATGATCGCCGCGTTCGCCGATGTGCCATTTGCCGAACATGCCGGTGGCATAGCCGGCGGCCTTGAGTTGGTTGGCGATGGTGTCGCGATCGAGCGGCAGTTCGGTGACGTTATCAACGGGGCGCAACGGGCGCTTGCTCCAGTCGAAGCGGTCAATGCCGCCGACCGTATAGACGCCGGTGCGCGCGCCGACCTGGCCGCTCATCAGCGCGGCGCGGGTCGGAGTGCAATTCTGGCATTGATGGTAGCTCAGGAATTTCATTCCTTGGGAGGCCAAGCGGTCAATATGGGGCGTTTCGTAATACTTGCTGCCGTAGCAGGCCACATCCGTATAGCCGAGGTCGTCGGCCATAATGAAAACGATGTTGGGCTTGGCGGCGAAGATTTCCGGACCGACCAGCGGCAGGAACGGCGCGGCGGCCAGCAGCGCGACGCGAAGACTGATTCCCAGGGGATTTGGCATGTTCATGTTTTCTATTCTTTTGTTAGGAGGGAATTAGGACAAAAATGCCCGGCGCTGGCAATGCTTGAAAAAGGCGACGCGGTCGGGTCTTGACCAACACGAAGGCATTTTGGCAAGCTTCGCCCATTAACCGATCTGATGCAGAGCGGGTCGCAAGTGGACACAAAAATAATACACAAGCATAACGCCATGAAAATGACCAAACCCTTCCTTGCCGGGCTGCTGGCGGCCATAATGGGCGCCGGCTGCGCCTCCAGCCAAAGAACCGCCGCGCCCCAGGCAAAACTGCTGATCGCGCTGCCGGATTATTGCAACACGCCCGACGGCATGGCGCTATTGAAGGACAACAGCATCATCGTGTCGGCGCCCAATTTTAATGACGAGACCAAGCCGCCGCTGCTGATCCGGATAACGCCCGACAACAAGGCGGAGAAGTTCCATGAGTTTCCGACCCCCTACCCCGGCTTGGCCAAAGGGGTGGACCGCATCGCGCCCATGGGCATCGTTGCCGGACCGACCGGCGACCTGTATTTCGCCGACATGCAATACATGAAGGATAAAAACCAGAAATCCCGGCTCTGGAAGCTGGCGATCAAGGGGGGCAAGGCGGACTCGATGACGCTGGTGGCCAGCGGGTTTAATGTGGCCAACGGGGTCGCCATCAACGGCGGCTACATCTATATCACGGAATCGGTTTTGGAGGAAGGGTCGCAGCCGCTGACCAGCGCCGTGCTGCGATTCAAGCTGGACGAGCAGAATGTCCAGTTAAAGACCCCGCTCAAGGACGATCCACACATCGTCGCCACGTTCAAGAGCTACCTCAACGACTGGCGGTTCGGCGCCGACGGCATCGAGTTCGACCGCCAGGGCAACCTGTTCGTGGGGCTATTCGGCGACGGCGTGATGCACAAGATCACCTTCGACGCGAGCGGCGCGGTAAAATCCAACGAGGTTTTCGCCAAGGCCCCCGGCAAGCTGATCAACTGCGACGGCATGCACCGGGACGCCCAGGACAACCTTTACGTGGCCGACTCGGCGGCCAACGCCATCCAGGTCATTCGTCCGAATGGCACGGTGGAGACACTTTGGCAAAACGAGGACGTGCTGGACAAACTGACCGGCCAGCTTGACCAGCCCTGCGAGGCGCTGGTGCGCGGCAACGAGATCATCGTGTCGAACATGGACTGGCCGTTCCCCAAGTTCAAGAACACCAAGCATCAGCTCCCGGCGACGTTGTCCGTCATTCGCCTCAACCCCTAGCCCAACCGAAAGGCCAAATATGTCTGAAGCCAACAAAGCCCTGGTCCGCCGTTACTACGCGGAAGCGATGGGGGACCTGTCCGGCATTGAACAAATCGTCACCACCGACTTCGTGGATCACCATTTCCCCCCTGGGCTGCCGACCGGGCCGGCGGGCGTGCGGCAGTTTTTCCAAACGATCATCCCCGGCATTTTCAGCAACGTGAAGATTGACATCGACTTCCTGCTGGCCGAGGGGAACAAAGTGGACTGCCACTTTGTCGTCGAAGCCAAACACACCGGCGAGTTTGCCGGCCTCAAGCCAAAGGGGAACCTCATCCGCCTGCCAGCGATCAGCACGTTTCGCATCGAGAACGGAAGGCTGGCCGAGGCCTGGGAAATCTATGACAGCGGAAGCATGTTGCAGCAGATGCGGGCCTGAACCGGGGATTGAATCATGTCACACGCCACAAAAAACGCCCCTCTGATTAACACCCCACTTCAGTGGGGTGTTCAAAAGGCGTGCGAAGTTTTCAACCGCTTTAGCGGTTTTATTGTTGCGTTGGAAACTGCTGAAGAAGTTCTCTTGCAGAGTGCAACCCGAGCCACCTTGCTAAAGCAACGTGTTAATGAGCTGGATTCCTTGCGCAGTTCGACCAACCGTTAGGCATTCCGGCCAACCTTTCCAACCAAAACCAAGGAAGAAACAATGCCATGAAGAAGATACACAAAAGCACGATTAAATTTTACGATGCCGCCGGCAAATTCAACGCGCCGGCGGCCGCCCGCGCCTACCTCGCGCTGTGCAAGCGGCACGGCTACCCGGTTAACGCGGCCATCAAGGCGAAATTATGGGTCACCGATTTCGCGCTGGGCCGGTTCGCTGATGTTGGCCTGGGGGTGATCGTCTGGCACGGAGACGAGCAGCACAATTACTCGGGTCTGGACGCCTTTCTGTTGCCCGGACAAATGATCCCCGAGCACTGGCACGTGAAGCTGGGAAAAATCCCGGCCAAGATGGAGGCCTGGCTGGTGCGCGGCGGCGAAATTTACGCCTACGCGGAGGGAGAACCAACGCCGAAAATGAAGGCCAGGCTGACGGACGCCGACGCGGCAAACGTCACCGCGAAGTGCGAGCGGGTGCTGCGGGTGGGCGAGATCGCCAGCCTCTCCCGGCCGCTGGAAAAACATTGGATGCAGGCGGGGCCGAAAGGCGCGATCTTCACCGAATTTTCGACTTTCCACTCCGGCGCGGCGGTGCGGTTCACTGACGCCAACATCAAATTCTGAGCCACCTAACACCAAATCAAACAAGGAGACCTCACATGCATTTCAGCTTTATCGCCCCGAGAAAATACCTGCAAGGCCGCAACCTGCTGCGCGAGGCGGGCGCGCACATCAGCAAGGTCGGCAAGAAACCGGCGCTGCTCTGGGACGCGCGCGTGAAGGGACTGCTGGCCGACCGCGTGCTGCCCAGCCTCGAGGCGGCGGGTTTGAGCGTGGTGGCGGTGGATTTCAATGGCGACTCGACCAAGGCCGAAGCGGCGCGCGTGGCGCAAATCGCGCGCAACCAGGGGGCGGACATGATCGTGGGCCTGGGCGGCGGCAAGACTTTGGACACCGCCAAGGCGGCGGCGGCCGCGGCCGGGGTTAAGATGGTTTCTTGTCCGACGGTGGCTTCCACCGATTCGCCGACCAGCTCGTTCACGGTCTGGTATGACGAGCAGGGCGTTTGCCAGGGCTTCGAGAGCTGGGGGGTGAACCCGGACCTGGTGCTGGTGGACAGCCAGGTGATCGCCGAGGCGCCGGTGCGCTCGTTTGTCGCCGGCATGGGCGACGCGCTCTCGACGTGGGTCGAGGCCGAGGTGGTTTACAGCACGCGGGGGCTGAACCTCGTGGGCGCGCGCGCGACGCTGGTGGCGATGGCCATTGCGCGGCTGGGTTACGACACGCTGATGAAATACGGTGTCGAAGCCAAGCGGGCCGTCGAGCAAAAGGTGGTCACGCCCGCAGTGGAAGCCGTCATCGAGGCGAACACGCTGATGTCGGGCTTGGGATTTGAAAGCGGCGGGGTGGCGACGGCGCACATGATCGCCAACTGCCTGCCCGGGTTTCCAGAGTGCAAGGGCCTGATGCACGGCGAGGAAGTTTCCTTCGGCATCATCAGCCAGTTCTGCCTCGATGAAAACATGGCCACCGCCGAGATGTATAAAATGGTGGATTTCCTGATTGATATCGGGCTGCCGGTGACGTTTGCCGAACTCGGGCTGGCCGGGGTGGGACGCGACCGCCTCAAGAAAATCGGCGATGTTTGCGCCGGGCCGGGCTCGCTGTGCCACGCGCATCCCTTCAAAGTGACCTCCGAAAGCGTGGTGGATGCGATGATCGCCGCCGACGCGCTGGGCCGCGAACGCAAAGCCCTCAAGGGAAAAAGATGATTTTGACCCTGTGGCGCAGACTTCCAGTCTGCCGTATCGCGGATTTCCAATCCGCAGGGCGTGTAAGATTGAAAGTGCTTGAGGATTGTTCGAGCCTCTGCCGGCTGGAAGCCGGCGATACAGCAGGTTGGAAACCTGCGGTACCGCTTCCGGTTCGGATGCCCAATCCGTGTCTATTCGTGTGTATCCGCGGTTAACCTCCCATGGACCTGAACCTGAAAAACAAGGTCGCGCTGGTGACCGGCGGGTCGCGAGGCATCGGCGCGGCCATTTGCCAGGCGTTGGCAGCCGAGGGCGCCAAAGTCGGGATTAATTACCGCCAGAGCCGTGAGCCGGCGGAAGCGCTAGCCGCGGAGATCGGGCGCGGCCAGGCCGTGCCGGTCGCCGGCGATATCGGCAAGGAAACGGACATCGCCCCGATGTTCGACCAGTTGGAAAAAGCCTTTGGCCCTGCGGACATCCTTGTCAATAACGCCGCGCATTGTCCCGGCGGTCCGCTGGAGAGCTACACCCGCGCGGAGTGGGAGCAAACCTTTGCCGTCAATGTCACCGGCGCGTTCCGCGCTTCCCAGGAACTGGTGAAGCGCCTGCGCGCGCGCGGCGCGAAGGGCCGCATCGTGAACCTCGCGTCGCAGGCGGCGTTTCTCGGCTCCACCTCCGGCCACTTGCCTTACGACGCGAGCAAAGGCGCGCTGGTGTCCATGACGCGGGCGCTGGCGCGCGAGCTGGCGCCGGAAGGCATCGCGGTGAACGCGGTGGCCCCCGGGATGGTGCTGACCGAGATGGTGGCCGCCATCTGGGAGGAGCGGAAAGAAAAATACCTGGCGCGCATCCCACTGCGGCGGATCGGCCAGCCGGTGGAGATTGCCCGGGTGGTGGTGTTCCTCGCCTCGGAAGCCTCCAGCTACATGACCGGCGCAACGGTGGACGTGAGCGGCGGGGCGCTGATGCATTAAAAACCACGGATGGAAAAACGGTTTTACACGAATTGCACGAATTTTCACGAAACTCCCGGAGGGGCCGCCGTTAATTGGTGTTCGTTCATGTTAATTCGTGTCTCAATGGCTTTTTAAGGATGAAAGAACTGACTTCAGCGGAACGGGTGATGCGGGTGCTGCGCCGGGAGGAGCCGGATCGCGTGCCGCATTTCGAGTGGATCATTGACCGACGGGTGCGCGACGCCATCTGCCCCGGCAGCACGATGGAGGAGTTCACCGTGCGGATGGGGCTGGACGCCATCCTGACCGCGCCGGACTACCGCCGGGAGCCGGTTGGCCCAAACCGCGTCCGCAACGAGTGGGGCACCATCCTGGAGTATTCCGGCGAGGAATACGGCATCGCCGTCGAAGGCCCGATCCACACGCTGGCCGACTTGGAACGATACCAGGCGCCCGACCCGCACGCCCCGGGCCGTTTTGCCAGCCTCGAAAAGCTGGTGTCGCGCTACAAGGGCAAGCTCGCCATCGGCGTGCATCTCAACGATGTGCTTTCCCTGCCCCGCAATCTGATGGGCTTCGAACAACTCATGGCGGCCTTCGGGGAGCAGCCGGAGCTGGTCCGCGAGCTGGTGGACCTCTCGGTGCGGACCAATATCGAGCTGGCCAAGGAAGTGGCGAAACGCGGGGCGGATTTTGTCTTCACCGGCGACGACTACGCTTCCACCCAGCGGCCGTTCATGTCGCCCAAAATGTTCCGCGAATTCCTGGCGCCGCAGCTTAAGCGGGTGATGACCGGCTTCAAGGAGCAGGGGCTGATGGTGATCAAGCACACCGACGGAAACATCCTGCCGATCCTCGACCAGATCGTGGACGCGGGGATGGACGCGCTTGATCCGATTGACCCGATTGCCGGGCTGGACATCGGCGACATGAAAAAGCGGCTGGGCCACAAGCTGGCGCTGAAGGGGAACGTGGATTGCGCCCACACCCTGACCAACGGCACCGAGAAACAGGTGACCGAGGAAACGATCAGCGTGCTGCGCAAAGCGGCGGAAGGCGGCGGACTGATTTTGTCATCGAGCAACAGCATCCACTCGGGCGTGAAGCCTGGCAATTACCTGGCGATGTGGAACGCCATCCGCACTTACGGCCGCTACCCCCTCCGCCTCGACGGCTGGGATCACCTGGGCGCGGGCGAGGCGTTTGTTTAGCTGATTTCTTTTGGGCGTCTCATCGCCTCCCCATGAACCCCCTGGTGGTAGGAGCCGACGTAAGGAGGCTCAAAATTGACCCAGGACGTGATCGCCATGATATCAGAGCCTCCTTACGTCGGCTCCTACGCGGTTCAGGGGTGGCAAGGCGCGAAACCAGTTTTTGGGGAAGTCTCTCCCGCGAGGTGAAAGGTTATACACCGAATGCGGTCAAGGATCCATATTCAATCGGCTCACTCTGGCGCCGGAGGCTTGCCAAACCATTGCTGCCCGATAGACTTCATCCCAGCGATTGATATGAACGCAGGGCCGCTATTGGATTCGGTGGTGAGGGCGCTGGCGGAAGCGCGGCTCGAGGCCATTCTGATTGGCAACGCCGCGGCTGCCCTCCAAGGCGCGCCGGTCACCACCATTGACTTTGACTTCATGTTTCGCTCCACGCCCGTCAACCTCGCCAAACTGAAACGATTCGCTGACCGCATGGAGGCGGTGGTCTTGCGCCCATACTACCCGGTGTCTGCTCTGTTTCGGGTAATGAATGATCAGCGCGGATTGCAGGTGGATTTCATGCCGGCGATTCACGGGGTAAAATCCTTCAACAGCCTCCGGTCCCGCGCCGAACGTATCCGCTTGGGCGGTCACGACCTGTGGGTCGCCAATTTGGCCGATATTATCGCCAGCAAACGAGCCGCCGGACGTCCCCAAGACAAGGCGATTTTGGGACTTCTGGAAAAAACCTTGCGTGAAAAAGACCAAGCAAAGTAAGCGGCGTCGAGCCATGCTGGCCGCCCTGCGCAAGGAGAACGAGCGGGCGATTGTGGAGCTTATTCGCCGGCGCCTGGCGCTGCCGGTCGAGCAGCGGCTGAATTTTCTGCGCGTGCGCCTGCCCGGCGGCGGGTCTTGCTTGTGACAGCCACCCAACGGTCTGGGGAGCTAAAACGGCGCAATCAACGGAAGGACGCCGCGTCCCTTGCGCCGATAAACCCGGAAATCCTTGTCCGTCGTAAAGATCTGGCAGTGGTCGTTTAATTCGGCCATGCGGACGAGGCAGGCGTCGGCCAGACTCATCGGCTGGTCGGCGTATTTGCGCAACAACGCCAAAAGGTCAGCGCGATTTTCTTCCATTGAAAAATTCACCCTGATTGCGCCGCGCTCCAGCAGCGCCAGGAATGATTCAACGCTCACGCCGTCAAAGCGCAGCAAAAACAGGGCTTCGGAAACCACTGCCTCACAAGTGAGGAGAGGCTCGTCAAACGACTGAAAGGCCGCGGTTGCCCAACGGTGATATTGGTCGGTTTCGCTGAGGTAGGCCACGAGCGGGCCGGTATCGGCGTAGATTTTAATCGCGGCCATAACCGGTCAAAGGCCGCGTGGACAAATCTTTTGAGCCGCGCACGCTGCCGCAAAGGTCCTTGGTCAAATCATACAGCGACGGGCGTTTCTTCTTTGCCAAATGCTGATCAATCAAGTCGCGCACCACCGCGGCGCGCGAGCGGCCCAGCGCTTTGGCGCGCTCGTTCAAAAGGGCGACCTGCCGGCGGTCCATCTTCAATGTCACGGTTTGCATGAGGCAAAAGTATTACCATTGCGGCAACCAGTCAACACCGGCTTGGCGGCGCGATTAGCGGCTGATTTGCGCGCTTCTGAAGTTACATTTTGATAAAGCCAATTGCGCAACGCTCAGTTCGCCGGCTGGGCTGGCTTGCGGTCCTGGCGCGGCGCCAGCGGGCGGATCCAGATATTCCGGAAACGCACCGGGTTATTGTGGCCCATCAGGGACAGCGGGCCTTTGGTTTTATCGTTGGGATATTTGGCCAGGCCGCGGTGGGGGGTGTTCCCATAGACTTCCTGGTTGTGGTGCACCAGCAGGCCGTTGTGGAACATGGTCACCCGGGCGGGCTTGACCAGTTTGCCGTTCTCGAAGGCGGGCGCCAGCCACACGATGTCATAAGTCTGCCATTCGCCCGCCCGGCGGGTGGCGTTGACGAGCGGCGGGGTTTGCGCGTAAACGGCCGCCGCCTGGCCGTCGGCATAGAGCTTGTTGGTGTAGGAGTCAAAAATTTGAATTTCGGCCAGGCCCATCATCAGGACGCCGTTGTTGCCCTGGTCCCACAGCTTGCCCACCGGCGGGTTGGGGGCCTGCCATTCCAAGTGCAATTGGCAGTCGCCAAATTCCTGTTTCGTGCTGAGCAACCCATTACCGGCCACCAGCAACTCCCCCTCCACCTTCCACGCGGGGGCGGGTTGCCACTGCGACAAGTCTTTACCATTAAACAAGACCACCGCGTCGCTGGGCGCCGAGCCGGGTTTATTCGCTGTCCCCGTCTCGCCGGGTTCAACCTTGGGCGGCGTGGGCCGGTCGGGATCGTGCGTCAGATAACCGGACCACGGCTGCAGCGGGGTGTCCTTGTATCCCGGGATGCCTTTGCCATCCTTGGAATAGACCACTTCCGCGCCCGAAAGGGGAAAAGCGAGCGCGGCGCAAAGCGACAAACCGGCGGCGAGCGTTGTTTTCATAGTTCCATTTAACGCGGCCAGCATAAAATTGACCGGGCGGCATTGTCCAGAATTTCCGCGGAAGCCGGCGTCAGCACGGCGGGATCAAACGGTTACGATGGCTGGATGCGTCCGAATTTTTTTTCCAGCTCCCGGTAACTCATTTCGATGAGGGTGGGACGTCCATGCGGGCAGGTGTAAGGCATCGCGCAATGGCGCAAATCGCGCACCAGGTTTTCCAGTTCGCGGCCGCGCAGCGGATCGTTGGCCTTGACGGCATGGCGGCAGACCGTTTTGGCGACCGTGTGCTCGCCCAGTCGCAGGGTGTTTACCTCGGCGCCGGCCGCTTTCAACTCGTCCACCAGTTCGAGCACAAACTGGCGGGGGCTTTCCGGCGGCTTTACCAGCGGCGGCAGCGCGTCCAGCAGGAAGGTCCGCTCTCCGAACTCGCTCAACCCCACGCCGAGCCGCGCCAATACCGGCAGTTGTTCGCGCAGAAAGCGGGCGTCCCGCGGCGGCAGTTCGATGGTCTCGGGCAAAAGGAGCCGCTGCGAGGCCGCCGCTTCGCCCCGCTCCAAACGACTCATCATCTGCTCGAAAAGTATTCGCTCGTGGGCGGCATGCTGGTCCAGCAGCACCAGCCCGCGGTCCGATTCCAAAACCACGTAAAGATTGCCAATCACCCCCACCAGCCGCAGCGGCACCTGCAACAACGGCACCGGCGCCGCCCGCTGGGGGAAATCCACCGGAGGCGGATTTGGCCGGCCCGGCGCGGTCTCGGCTGAAGCTGCGGCGCGCGCGGCGGGAGCAACCTCCGGCGCGGCGGGGGCGGGGGTCTGCGGGGCCGGAAGCGCCGCGGCCGCCAGTCCCCCAAACATCGGGGTCGCTTCCACCACCAGCGGCGGACGGTCGGGCGCCGCGAGCGGCAGTTGGCTGGGGGGCGGGGCCACGGGGACAGGGGCCTTGGAAACGGCGGGAATCGCCGCGGTGGCGGGCGCCAACGCGGGCCGGTGGAAACCGAGCAAGGTTTGCCGCACCGCTTGAATGACGAATCCCCGCACCGCCCGCTCATTATGAAATTTAACCTCCCGCTTGGCCGGGTGAATATTGACGTCCACAGCCGCCGGATCAATTTCCAGGAACAGGCAGCAAACGGGGTAGCGGCCTTTCATGAGCGCCGTATGGTAACCCTCGAGGAGCGCCGCGTTAAGGCCGCGGTTCTCGACCGGACGGCGGTTGACAAAAAGATGCTGTTCCTCGCGCGTCGCGCGGGAAACCCCCGGCGCCCCGATAAACCCCCAAAGCCGCGCCGACGCGCCGTCCGCCGCGCTGTCCAGCCCATCGGGGTCCGGTGGCGCGGCCAATTGCCCCGCGGTGTTCACCGGCAGCAACGGCAAATCCCCGGCGCGCAACGCGCGCCAACGCTCCGCCAAGGCGGTCAGCGGGGCGTCAGCCTTCACTGCGGGCAATTGCCAGACCGTCCGCCCGTCTTTAATGAAAACAAAAGCCACCGCCGGATGGGCAAGCGCGGCCAACGTAAGATAATGTTGGATATGGGCCGCCTCCGTCTCCTCACTGCGCAAAAATTTTCGCCGCGCCGGGAGGTTGAAGAAAATCTGGCGGACCTCGACACAAGTGCCCGGCGGAGCGCCCGCCGCTTTTACCGCCTGGATCTTGCCGCCATTGACGATTATTTGCGTGGCCTCGATGGGTGGCGGGCCGTTTTCCGCGCGGCTCGCGCGGGTGGTCAGAGTGAATCGGCTGACGCTGGCAATGCTGGGCAGGGCTTCGCCGCGAAAGCCCATGGTGGCGATGGCCGCGAGGTCTTCCGCCCGTTGGATTTTGCTGGTGGCATGGCGTTCGAGGCTTAGCAAGGCGTCATCCCGGCTCATCCCCACTCCGTCATCGGTCACCCGGGTCAGGCTGCGGCCGCCCGCCTGGATTTCAACCGTGATGCGGCCCGCGCCGGCGTCGAGGGAATTCTCCACCAGCTCTTTGACCACACTGGCTGGACGCTCCACCACCTCGCCGGCGGCGATCTGGTTCGCCACGTGCTCTGGTAAAAGCCGGATGCGATTCATAGCCGGGCTTGGCCGGGACGGGCCGGCGCGGCATTGGCGTGTCGGCTCATGCTAAGGCGGCAAAATCGGAATGGCGAAGGAGAAAATGGCGCCGCCGCCGGGCCGGTTCCGGGCGCTGATGACCCCCTGATGATCCTCGATGATGCGTTTGCAAATGGACAAGCCCAAGCCGGTGCCATGCGCCTTGCCGTAGGTCGCGAAGGCCTCAAACAGCCGCGGCAAAACCTCCGGCGGGATGCCCGGCCCCGTGTCCTCGATTTCCGTAACCACCTTGCCTTCCGTCTGCCGAAACCGGAAAAAAATCCGTCCGCCGTTGGGCATGGCGTCGGTGGCGTTGTGGACCAGATTGTAGAACACCCGCGCCAGGCGCTGCGGGTTGGCGGCGATGCGCGCCGAGGGCGGCTCGTTTTCGACCACCACTTGCACGGACTTTAAGCTGACCTCGGAGCGAATTTCCTCCAGCAACGGCGACACCAGCCCTGCGTAGTCGCTGGTGGCCAGCACGAACGACGTCTGTGAGGCGCGGGTGAACTCGAGCAGCTCGTTGACCATGTTGCTGATGCGGTCCACCTGCTTGCGAATGCGCTGCTTGGCGGACACCCGCATCTCCGGCGTGGACGCCTCCAAACCGGCCATGTCGGCGGCAATCCCGATGATGTTAAGGGGATTCTTGAGGTCATGCACAATCGAACGGGCAAACCGGCCCACCAGCGCCAGGCGCTCGGACTGAATCACCTCCCGGATGTATTGCCGATTGAAGTCTCTCAGGCGCCGGCTGATTTCCCGCACCAGGCTGCAGGAGAGCATCGGCGAGCGTTCGAGCATCTTCAACATTTCCTCGCGCGGGATAAAGAAGGTGACAGTTTCCACCTCGGCCGAGGCGGTGGCCGAGCGCGCCTCGCTGTCCATGACCGCCATTTCGCCGAACATTTCCCCCTCGCCCACCTTGGATATGGCGCGACGCTCCCCCTGGCCTACCAGGGCGGAAATCTGCACCCCTCCCGTCTTCACCAGATGGATGCCGTCGCCTTCATCCCCCTCCTGAAAGATGACCTGCCCGGGCGCGAAAGAAAGCTCCCGTGTCGCGCGGCGAACCATCTCCAGGTCCGCCGCCGAAAGGCCCTCGAAAAGCTTGCAGCATTCCAGCGGTGTCATGGCTTCAGTGTAAGCGAAAGCCCGCGGAGGTAAAGCCTCGTTTGCGCTTCATGGACGTTTGGCGGCCACGCCCGGTTTGGCGCTCAGCTCCACCAGGTCAAGCAGCACCCGCTTAGCCTCCTCCAACGCGTAATCCACCGCCGGAACGCTCTCGTCCGCCGTCTCCTCTTCGCCCGGCTCAACCTCCACCACCGCCGCTTCCTTTTTTACGGCGGCGGTCTGGTTGGTCGTCGCCACGGGCGGCGGCAAGCCCGGCAGCCCGCAATTCTTCAGGGTGATTTCGTAAACCCGAAAGTCGGGTTGCGGACGCGCTTTGAGGTCCTTTTTGCGCGCCTCCGCGCGGGCCTCCGCCTCCTGCTTTTCCTTGCGCCGCTGCGCCTCATTCATGGAGACGCTCTTGTCGCCCTTGATTTTCTGATAGCGTTCGATCTCCTCCCGCACCCATTGATAATCGCGGTCGGTGGCAATCCGCGAGGCTGAGCGTTGCCGCAGGGTTTCCAGATGCGGGGTCACGTAATTGACAGGGTCATATTTTGCCTGCGGCACGGTGTCCCAAGGCAAGGCCCCGGGCAGGGAGGCCTCACCCGCGTCCACATGGTTGTTGATCGAAGGCAGGATGATGTCCGGCGTCACCCCTTTGAGCTGGGTCGAAGAACCGCTGGCACGGTAGAACTTGCGAATGGTGAATTTGAGCGCGCCAAGGTTGTTGGTGGTGCGGAGAAAGCGATTCAGTTCCTGCACGGTTTGCACAGTGCCTTTGCCGTGGGTCGAGGCGTCGCCCACAATTACCGCCCGGCCATAGTCCTGCAAAGCGCCAGCCAGGATTTCCGACGCCGAGGCGCTGGCGCGGCTGGTGAAAACCACCATCGGGCCATCGTAGAGCACTTCCGGGTCGGTGTCTTTGTCCACCGTAATCGAGCCGTCGGGGTCTTTCACTTGGACAACCGGTCCCGACTTGATAAACAGGCCGGTCAGCTTGATGGCTTCCTCCAGGGAACCCCCGCCGTTGCGCCGCAAATCCAAAATGATGCCGCCCACTTTCTCCTCAGTCAGCTTGGCCAGCAGCTTGGATACATCCGTGGCGGTGCTCTTGTGGTCGGCCGCCCGGTTCCCCATGTCGGCGTAAAAGGAGGGCAGGTCAATGACGCCCAGCCGCCGGGCCGGCGCGCCGTCGGCGGGCGGCAGCTCGATGATTTTGGCCTTGGCCTCGGCGTCCTCCAGTTTAATTTCGTCGCGGATGAGCGACACTTCCTTGCGCACCGAGGAATCCTCGGCGCCGGCGGGGATGATCGTCAGGCGCACCAGGGTCTCCTTGGGGCCGCGAATGAGCTCCACCACTTTCTGCAACTTCATGTCCACGACGTCCACGAATTCATTGGTTCCCTGCGCCACCGCCACGATCTTGTCGTTGGGCTTGATCTTCTTCGAACGCTCGGCCGGCCCGCCCGGGGAAAGGGACACGATTTTGCAGTAACCGTCCTCGGACCGCAGAACGGCGCCGATGCCAAAGAGGGCCAGCTTCATGTTGATATTGAAGTTTTCGTAGGTGGGTTTGCCCATGTATTCCGAATGCGGATCGTAAACGTGGGCGAGGGCGGACAAGTAAAGCTGGAGGACTTCATCCGTGTCGAGCTCGCCCAAGGTGCGCATCTGGCGGGCATACCGGCGCAGAATGGTTTTGGTTATTTCCTCCGGCTTTTGTTTTCCCAGTTTCTCCTGCAAGTATTCGTAGCGCAAGCGGTCCCGCCACAGATTCTGCGCCTCCGCCAGATTGGCCGGGCGCGCCAGGTCCTTGCGGTTAAAGACGTAGCGCTCGTCGGTTTCGAACGTGAACTTCTCCGTGACCAGCAGGTTGGTCGCATAAATGAACTGCTGCGCGCAGCGGTCCAAAAACCGCGCGTAGATCACCTCCGCCGGCATGGTGTCGCCCATGCGCTTGGTCATCTCGCCCAAAGTCTCGCGGTATTTCTCGAATTCCTCCAGGTCGGACTGCAAAAAAAGCATGTGCTGCGGATCGAGCACATCGAGGTAACGGTCCAAAAAACGACCGGCCACTTCCTTGTTTATGGGTTGCTGCGTGTAATGCGACTTTTCCAGCAGCAGGGCCACCACGCGGGCAATGTGGCGGTCGTCTTTGCCGGGCAGGCGGGGCACGTTGTTCGTTTCCAGGTTCCCCACCGCGGTCAAGTCATCCGCCGCCCAAGCCGCCAGGCTCAGCGCCAGCACTGTCAGTAATGTCCAGAATTTTTTCATTCTCTTCGCCCTTCGCGTCGCCGCCCGGCGTCGCCGTTGCCGTCTTATCTTGGCATCAAACTAATCCATCTGCCGCTTCATGTCTTGCAAAAATCTCGCCCCTGGTGGCCGGTTTCCCGCCAACGTTGAATCTCAGCGGCGTAACCCGCACGATAATCGGGATAACGCAAACCAACCCTCAGTTCCTCCGTTAGACGGCGGTTGCTGACTCGCTTGCTGGTCAAACCGCGTTTCCGTCCCGCCAACGCCGATTCGGGCGCCTCGGGCGGCAACGGTCGCTCCAAGGCTTCCGCCAGCCACGAAAAAAAGGCTCGCTCCGTAACCGGCTCGCCATCAGTGACATTATAGGTTTCGCCGGGCAATCCCCTCTCCAAAGCCGCCCGCAGGGCGCTCACGGCGTCGTCCAAATGCACCATGTTCAGATACCGACCGCCCTCGCCGTGCAGGCGGGCCTCCCCGCGCAAAAACTGCTGGAACAGATGGCCGCGACCCGGCCCGTAAAGACCCGATAATCGCAGAATAATAGCGGGAAACCCGTCCCGCTGCCAAGCCGTCCGCAGCAGGTTCTCGGTTTCCATTAACACTTGCCCGGTGGCCGTCGCTGGTGAAACAGGGCTGGCCTCCGTCACCCAGCCTCCATCGGTCTGCCCGTAAACACTGGTGCTGCTGGTCCAGACATATTTGCGCGGGGGCTGCGGCGCCAGCCAGGCCAGCAATTGGCGGGCGCCATCCAAAAATACCCGGCGGTAAACCTCCGCTCCCCCGCGGCTGGAGGAGACGCAGTTGACGATCCAATCATAGGGGCCGCCCAACCTCTGGAGGTCGCCGGCGCGCGTGAGGTCGGCGGCCAACGGGACGATGCCGGCGGACTGCAAATCCGACGTTCCTTCCGCCTGGCGGCGGACGCCGAAGACCTGATGTCCCGCGCCCACAAGTTCCCGGCCCAGCGGCAAACCCAGGTAGCCGCACCCCAGAATCAGCACCTTCACCGGCCCAGTTTACCGCCGGCGACGGGCCAACCCAAGCCGGAAAAAGAGCAAAACTTGCCATTGCCCGTCCAACTCAGTAGTGCTAAAATTGGGTGAAACGAGAACGACCATTCAAATTTATGGCTGATAACATGCCGCAAAACCAACCGGAACTGGACCTTGGCGGCGCGGTGCGCGGTCTTTCCGGCGGACAATTCGTTTTCAACCGTTATTCCCTGGTGAAGCTGATCGGGCGCGGACGTTTTAGCGCCGTTTGGCAGGCTTGGGACGACAAGCAAAGCCGGGATGTGGCCCTGAAATTCCTGCCCGAAAGTCTCCGTCAAAGCCCGGAGGCCGTTGAGGCCTTGCGTGGCGCCGTCGCCAGGGCGCAGGCGGTCAAGACCCCGCAGGTCGCCAAGGTCTTCGGCCTCGAAGAGGAAGACAAGCTGCTGGCCGTCGCCGGCGAACTGATCGAGGGCCAAACTTTGCACGCTTTGCGCGAGCAAAAAAAAGACAAGGTCTTTGACGCGGTTGAACTGAAGGAATGGTTCAAGCAAATCACCAAGGTGCTGGCCGCGTTGCACGCCGAATGCAAAACCTGTCACGGCAATCTTCGGCCTTCCAACCTTTACGTTACCGCCAAGAACGAAGTAATCCTCGCCGACGCGGGTGTGGACGCGACCGCCGGTTTCTGGATTAACAAACTCGAAGGCAGCCCCAAGGATGTCAGCCAAACCCTGCGCTACGGCAGCCCGCAATTTGCGGCTTCCGGCGAAGCGACGGTCCTGGACGATATTTATTCTCTGGGGGCGGTCACGTTCGAGCTGTTCACCAGTCGTCCTCCCTTCAACGCCGGCAACATCCTGGCGCAGGTTAAAGAGGATGTGCCGCCCTCCATGACCCGCCGGCGCCGCGACATGCGGATTGTGGGCGAGCCGATCCCGCGCGCCTGGGATGAAACGGTTGCCGCCTGTCTGGCCAAAGACCCGGAAAAACGACCGGCGACCATGGACCAAGTGGCCAGCCAGCTTGAGCTTTACGGCCCGGCCAAAGTGGACAAACCCACCTTGGACGCCCAGACCGCCGCCGCGGTTGCCGCCGCCATGGCGGCCGCCCCCAAGCCGGACCTCTCCGCCGCCGGCGTCCCCGGCGGGCTGGGAACCAAGCCCGCCAAGAAGAATTTGATCCCGCTCATTGCGGTGGGCGTGGGCGTGCTGCTGGGCATTGTTGGTTTCATCATTAGCCAGCAATCCTCGAAAACCCCGACCGACCTCACCTTCAATCCGGACGGCACCACTCCCCGAAGCAAGGGCGGTGAAATTGATCCGGCGGAATTGGAGAAAAGGCTCGAAGTGGAGCGCGAAGCCCTGCGGCGCAAGGCCGAGGAGGAATCCCGCCGCATCGAGGAGGAGAAAAAGAAACTCGAACAGGAATTGGAGAAACGCAAAGCGGCCCTGGCCGCCTCCATCGCCGCCGCCGAAAAAGCCCGCCAGGAGGCCGAAGCCAAACAGCGGCAGGCCGAAGAAGAGGCCGCCAAACGCGCCGCCGAAGCCGAAGCCAAACAAAAAGCGGCGGCCGCGGAAGCCGCTCGCCTGGCCGCCGAACGCGAGGCCATTCGCAAAAAAGAGGAGGAATTGAAGGCCGCTCAGGAACGCGCGCTGGCGGCGGCAGCCACTACCAAAGCCGAAGCCGAAGCTGAACGCAAGCGGTTGGAGCAGGAACTTGCCCAGCGCAAAGCGGCGGAAGAAAAACTGCGCGAGGCGGCGGAAAAAGCCCGCCTGGAAGCCGAGAGCACCAAGACCGCCGAAGCCGAAGCCGCCCGCAAGCTGGCCGAGTTGGAAAAAGCCAAGCAGGAATCCGAAGCCAAGGCCCTGGCCGCCGCCGAAGCGGAACGCAAACGCCGCGCCGAAGCCGAAGCCGAACGCGCCGAGCTCGAGCGCAAAGCCGCCGAAGCCGAACGCCGCCGCCGCATCGAGGAGGCCACTCGCCTGGCCGACATGGAGCGCGCCATGAAACTCGCCAAGTTGGACGACGAAGCCCGCAAAAAGGCGGAAGCGGAGCGCGCCGCCACGGAAAAAGCCAAAAAAGAGGCCGAAGCCAAATTGCTGGCCGCCGCCACCATTGTTGGCGACAAGCCGGAAGCCGGCCGGATTTGGCACAACTCCCTCGGCATGCGCATGGTGCCGGTGGACAATTTGTTTGTATGCGCCTGGGAAACCCGCGTGCAGGACTTCGAGGCCTTCGAGCGCCTCGCCGCTTTTCGCGCCAGTTCCGCCTGGAAATCTCCCGGCTTCCGCCAAGGCCCCACTCACCCCGTCGTCAACGTCAGTTACGATGACGCGCTGGCCTTTTGCAATTGGCTCACCCAAAAAGAACACAAGGAAGGCATCATTCCCACCGACCAACTCTATCGCCTGCCCACCGACGCCGAATGGAGCCACCTCGTCGGCCTCCCGTCCGAAGCCGGCGCCACTCCCGAAGAGCGCAGCGGGAAAATCCGCGTCCTTTACCCGTGGGGAGACCAATGGCCGCCGCCCTCCTCTTTTGGCAATTATTCCGACGGCGTCACCTACGACCGTTTTGACAACACCGCTCCCGTCGCCTCCTTCGCCCCCAACGCCGCCGGCCTTTTCGATCTTGGCGGCAATGTCTGGGAATGGTGCATGGACTGGGGCGATTCCGCCCAAAAACAGCGCGTCTTGCGCGGCGGCGCTTGGTTCGGTTACGTGCCCGGCACCCTGATGAGCTCCTATCGCCTGCTCCTGCCCGCCAACGAGCGCCGCTACGACAACGGCTTCCGCGTTGTGCTGGGCAAATAATCCCGGCCTGGCACTAGGCTAGTTAGCTCCGACATACCGTTCCGCGCCAAGAACAGCGCTAATCCGACGGCGGCGGTTCGGCCAGCACTTGCCGGCAGATTTCCTCGCGCAAATAATTTAACAACTGGGTCGGCGTTTGGCGCCGTTTGCACGTCTCTGCTCGCGCCCAGCTTAGCAGCCTCCAATGCACCGGCAGTGGCAGCCCCTCCGAACCAAGCGCCAGCGTGTTGCCGCAAGGGCATTGCGCAAAGGTCAGGGTGCCAATGGGCTTCTCCGGCTGCCAATCGCCGGCGTCCGCATCGAAAGACATCACATCACCCAAATGCTTGGTGTTCAACAGGTAATCGCGGAGATTCGCATAACGCCGTCCGCAACAATGGCAAAACTTAGGGAATAACCCGTCCAAATACGCCCGTATAATAGTGATAACTTCGGCTTCAGTCATTGCCAGCCGAAACTCCGGTTATCAAGCCTTAAACCAGCATTGCCCGGGAGACTTTTCATCGGTGAAATCAACCGGATAACTTCTTCCAGTCCGTCTTAACAATAAGCAAATCTCATTCCTTATCATTAATGAGAAATAATCTGAAGGGAAGCAATTTAGACCCGCTGAATGACTAGGGAAACATTTGGGAAACCGTTTTATGGTTCCTCGCTGTTTTGGTGGAACGCCATGGGCGAGAAAGGCGATACTGCCACCGCCTGACCGCCAATTTCAACATCGCCGGCGGCAGTTCCGCCAGCGACCACGCGAAATACCAATCTCAGCTTTTTTCCGCCAGCCGTCCCAACAGGCGCAAAAGGCCGTCCAGAATGGTCAGCGGGTGGGGCGGGCATCCCGGAATAAAGAGGTCCACGGGAACGACGCTCTGGGCACCATTGGCGACCTCCGGATGCCCGACGAACGGCCCGCCGGCAATGGCGCAGGCGCCGACCGCAATCACGATTTTGGGCGCGGGCACCGCGGCATAGGTTTTGCGCAAGGCCAATTCCATCTGGCGCGAAACCGGACCGGTGATTAACAGGCCGTCGGCATGCCGCGGCGACGCGACAAATTGAATCCCAAAGCGGCCCAGGTCCCAGCCGATGGTTCCCAGCACATTGGTGTCCGCCTCGCAGGCGTTGCATCCACCGGCGCTGACCTGCCGCAACCGCAGGGAACGACCAAACAGTTTCCCGATTTTTTCCTGGACCGCCCCCGCCAGGCGAACCTGTTCCCGGTCCGCCCCTAGCCGCAAATCTTCCCGGCGGGCGGTTGCCAGGCGGTGATCGCCGGTTTGCGTAATGGCCCCGGCGGGGCAGGCCTCGACGCAGGCCGCGCAGAACAGGCAGCGTCCCAGGTCCAGTACGACCGGCTGGGGCGCCTGGCGCGCGATGGCCCGCGTGGGGCAGACCGGAACGCACGCCGCGCAGTCCGCCGGACACCGGGCCGCTTCCAAACGCAGCGCGCCTCCGTGAAGTTCCGGCAGCGCCGGCGGAGAGCCGTCCGGGTAAGCCATTGTTTCGCAGCCGCGGCGCAGGCGGTGGGTCAGCGTGTCAACGAGATACATGGCGATTCCTCACAAATCAAAGCCGCAATAGCTCAGGTTGAAACTTTTGTTGCCCAACGGGAAATCGGAGATGGCCTGACCGCGCAAAGCCATCGCCAGTCCTGTCCAATTATGAAAGGAAGGGTCCACAATTTTGTAGCGCCGGAAGCGACCCTCGCCATCGGTCAGCGCCAGATGGCAAATCTCCCCCCGCCAGCCCTCGGTCAGCGCCACCGCCAAGGTGTCGGGCGCGCCAGGGTTGAGCCGTTCCGCGATTTCGCCGTCTGGCGGATCAGCCAGTTGCGCGGTGATGTACGCCCCGGAGCGTCGCATTTCCAGCCAGCGAACCCGCGCGCGCGCGAAGACGTCGCCGCCCGGCCACACCGCCACCGGGATTTGCGCGAAGCGATGCCAGCCGGCGGGATGCTGGCAACGCGCATCGCGCACCAAGCCGGCGGCCCTCGCCGCCGGGCCGACCAGCCCTAACGCGGCGGCGTCATCCAAGGACACCGGGCAGGTTCCTTCGAACCGGGCCCGCACGCTGGCGGCGTCGAAAAGCCAGCCGGCCGCGGCTTCGGCCTCCGCCATTACCGCTGGCAGGCGCTCGCCCAGCTGGTTGGCGCGGGCGGCGTTCAAATCGCGCCGGCAGCCGCCGGGAATCACCAGACCGCGGCCAAAACGGTTGCCGCAAAGAATGGCCGTCAGGTTCAGAAAGTCCCCCCGGATTTTGCCGGCGGATGCGGCGGTGGGCAAAAACGCCACGTCATTGGCCAGCGCGCCCAGGTCGCCGATGTGATTGGCCAGGCGTTCGAGTTCCAGCGCCAGCGCCCGCAACCATTGGGCGCGCAGCGGAGCTTCCACGCCAGCCAGGGTTTCCCGCACCATCGCGTGCGCGGTGGCATGGCCGATGGTGGTGTCGCCCGCCACCGTCTCCATTTGGCTCAACGTGGCGGGATGCGGCCCGCCGACCAAGGCGCGTTCGATCCCCCGATGCTGATAGCCCAGGGCGATTTCCAGGTGCAGAACTTCCTCGCCCGCGCACTGAAAACGAAAATGGCCGGGCTCGATGACGCCCGCATGCACCGGGCCAACCGCGACCTCGTGAACTTCCCCGCCCTCCACCCGGAAAAAATCTCCCACCGCGGGACCGGCGCCATGATCGCGCCGCACCGGCTTGAGCCACGGGTGCCCTTCAGGCACAAGGCCGTGCTGCTCCCAGATTTCGCGCTCGAACAAATGCGCCTGCGGCGCGCGCGGTGTCACGGATGGAAACGGCCCGCGTATCGGCGGGGTGCGCGCCACCGCCAACGTGTTTTCGGCGTCATAAGCCAGCAGCGCCACCAAACAGACCCCTTCCCCTTCCGGCACCCCAAAATACGCGCAGAGCCTGGCTTCGCGCTCCAACTCCGCCGCCAGCCGTTCGGCGAATTCCTCCGTGCCCAACTCGGGCACCGCCGCCCACGGCAGGCTGGCGGCGTTGGTTAATGAGGCAAATGAAGCGTTGGCGCTCATGGCAAAAGCGACAGGAAACGGGCGGCGGCCCGCCACACTTCGTTCAACTCCGCCGGGGCCGCCAAGCCCATCCACAGCGAACACAACAGCAGCGCTGCCGGCGGCAGCAGCACTCCGGCGGTTTCCCGCAATCCGGACCGGGGCTCGGGCCTTCTTGCGCGCGGACGGCCCTCGATGACAGCCAGCACCAACCGGCTCATCCCCAGGAAGGCCAGCAGCAGGCAGAACAGGAAAATCCCGGCCGTGAAACCTCCCCCGTTTTCAACGGCCGCCCGCAAAATGCGCAGTTCGCTGAAAAATGGGCTGAACGGCGGGCAGGCGGTAATGGCCAGCATCGCGGCCAGAAACAGCGCCGCCGACCGCGGGGCGGTCAGGCCAAGGCCGGTGGCTTCGCCAATCGTGCGCGCGCCCGCGGCGCGGTGCAGGTTGCCGGCGCTAAGAAACATCGTGCCCTTGGTCAGGCTGTTGCTCCAAACGTGGAAAAGTGCCGCCGCCGTCCCCGCCGTTCCCAAGGCCGCGCCGAGGCTCAAAATTCCCATGTGCTCCACGCTCGAGTACGCCAGCATGCGTTTGAAGTCGGGGGTGCCGATCAAAAACAGCGCCGCCACCGCCATCGAAAAGAGCCCGAGAACCAGCAGCGACCGGCTGGCCGCCTCACCCGCCCCAGCCGCTTCGAGCACCTGGCGCACCCGCAGTAGGGCGACAAATGCGGCTGTGGTCATGCCGCCGGCCAGCAGCGCGCCCACCATGCCGGGGGCTTCGCCATAGGCGTCCGGCTTCCAGGTATGCATCGGGGCCAGGCCCATCTTCGTGCCATAGCCGGCTAGCAACAATACCCAGGCCGCCAACACCCAGGGACGCGAGAGGCCAGCCCCTTGCGCGGCCAGCCCGGCGAAGGTGAGGTCGCCGCCGCCGCCGCCGTAGAGCGAGGCGTAACCGAGGCAAAAGGTCCCGAGCAGCGAGAGGGCAATACCGGTCCCGCCCACCACCAGGTATTTCCAAGCGGCCTCAAACGCCCGCCCGGTTCCGTTGAAATGCAGCAGCGGAACCGTCGCCAGCGTGGCGGTTTCGATGGCCACCCAAAGCAGCCCAAGGTGCCGGGCCTGCGCCGCGGCGCTGATCAACCCCAGCATCGCCAGCAATACCGCGACAAACACCCGGTTGGGCCGCTCGGCGCGCAGCCGCAAATAGGCCGCGCCATAGGCCGCGCAGGCGGCGAAAAGCAGCGACACCGGCGGCAGCACCGCCCGGGCCAGCGGATCAAAAGCCAGCCAGGCATTGGGCGTGGCCGGCGGCGGAAATACCAGCAGCCAGAGCGACAACACGGCATGCGCGCCCCCGCCCGCCAGCAGCAGCCAGGGACGCGATCGTTCACGGGGCCAGACGGCCGCCAACGCGGCTGCCAGCAGCGGCATCCAAATCAGGGCCAGGTTGGTCATTCGCGCAGCACGGTTAGTTTGCGGGTGTCGAGCGAATCGAATTCGCGCTGAATACGGTCCACAATAATGCCGATGATGAAGACCGCGACTGTCAAATCGAGCAGGATGCCGGCCTCCACAAAGAAGGGGATGCGGCCCAGCAGCAGCAGGCCAAAGAGGTAAACGCCGTTTTCCAGCAGCAGGTAGCCGCAGACTTGGCTGATGGCCTTCGCGCGCGTCATGAGCAGCAGCAGCCCGCTGATCACCGTGGCAAAGGAGCCGGGCACCAGCAACGACCCGGTGTGTTCCCGCAACAGCGGGAGCGCGCCGGCCAGCGCGACCGACCCGATGGCCGCCGCCGCGCCAATCAGGAGCGACGGCACATAGCCAACCAGGGGCTCGACCTCCCGATCAATGCTGGCGGCACGCAGCGCCCGGCGCAGCAGGTGCGGAATGACGAATCCCTTGATGACCACCGTCGCCACGCAGGTCAGGACAGTCACCCAGGTCAAATGCGCCTCAACGAGGAGGGGCAGCACACCCAGGATCACTCCCTGCGCGGCGGCGGCGCGGATAATCGCGGGCAGCCGGCTGCTGCCCAGCGCCAGCAGGTTCATACCCATGGCCAAGCCCACCAACAAATTCAGCATGTCGTTCATGCGGCCATCCCCTTCCAAGCCGCCAGCAGCGCAAACAGGCAGAACAGAAACGCGGTGGTCAGCAGCAGCGGCACCCGCCGCAAAGCCAGCCGCGCCATCAGCGACTCCACCAAGCCGACAGCCACCGCGATCAGCAGCACCGCTCCCGCCAGCGCCAATAGGGCTGGCGGTTTGCCCGCCCGGCCCAGCGGCAGGACCGCCCCGGCCAGCAACACCGCGAAAACCAGCAGTTTCAGGGCCGCGCCATGAAGAATCACCGCCAGCGGCGGCCCGCTGTGATCCAAAACCATCACCTCATGAATCATCGTCAGTTCCAGGTGCGTGTTGGGATCATCGAACGGCACCCGGCAGTTCTCGGCCAGCAGCACCGCGAATAGCCCCGCCCCCAGCAAGGCCGCCCCCGGACCAGCCGATGGCGCGAGCATTTCCGCCAGCGAGGCGCTGCGGTTCTGGATGCCCAGCGCCAGCAACGCCGAGATCAGCGCCGCCTCGGCCAGCACCGCGTAGCTCACCTCCCGAGCCGCGCCCATGCCCTCGAAGGCCGAGCCGGTGTCCAGCGCCGCCAGCGCCAGCAGAAAGCGGGCCAGCGCCAGCAGGCAAAGGAATACAAGCGCGTCGCCGCGAAACGACACCGCGGCCCCGAGCGGGCCGAGCGGGACCAGCAGCGCCGCCAGCGCCACGGCCATCCAAGCGACCGCCGGTCCGGCCCAGTGCAAAGGCGAGGCGACCGCGCTTAATACCACGCCTTTGCGCCACAGCTTGGCCAGATCGTAATACAGTTGCAGCACCGGCGGCCCGCGCCGGCCGGCGACGCGAGCCTTGACACGATTGATGATCCCGGGAACCAGCGGCGCCAGGAGCAGCCAAACGAACAGCCGCGCAAAAATTTCAAGAATAGCGCTCATTTTCCGAAGCCGGTTAGAAGGACCAAGGCCAGCAGCCCAAGCACCAGGTAGAACACATAGGATTGAATGCGCCCGTGCTGCAATCCCCGCACGGCGGTGGAAACCCACCGCACGCCGGCGGCCACAGGGGTGATGACTTTTTCGAGCACGGTTTCCGGCGTATGCATGGCATCGCTCGCCCGGGCCGGGAAGAAACCCTCCGGCGGCCGACAGTGGCGCTCCGGCCGCAAAATCCAGGCAAACCACTCGTTAATGATGCCCGCGAAGGAGCCGGCTGTGTATTGCATCCGCGGCGTGGGCGCGGCGTAGCCGCAATCCCATGTTGGCGCGCGCTCGACGCCCTGGCGGCGCATTTGCCGCCAGAGGATCGCCACCGCCAGTCCGCCCAGCGCCGCCAGGACCGCATGCAGCGAGCCCAAAGCGGAGAGCGACGCTGGCATTTCCTGGGCGCTCCAAGCCGGATTCCAAGCGGCCGCCGCCCGCGCCACCGCCGGCCAGAACACCGCTGGCGCCAGTCCGATGGCCACGCAACCGCCGGCCAGCGCCAGCATCGGCAGGCGCATGCTCCAACCGCATTCATGGGCGCGCCCGGCTTCCGGTGTCCGCGGCGATCCAAGGAAAACCACCCCGCAAACTTTCACAAAGCAGGCCAGCGCCAGCGCGCCGGTAACGGCCAGCAGCACCGCCGCCGGGATGGCCGCCCATAGGGCCGCTCCCGGGGCGCCGACGGATGCGAAGAGTCCCAGGTAAACCAGCCATTCACTGACGAATCCATTAAGCGGCGGCAGACCGGAGATGGCGGCGGCGCCCAAAGTAAAACAACTGGCGGTCCACGGCATCGCCCGCCACAATCCGCCCAGCCGGCTCATGGCGCGGGTGCCGGTGGCGTGCAAGACCGAGCCCGCCCCCAGGAACAGCAGCGCCTTGAACAGGCCGTGATTCCAGACATGCAAAAGCCCGCCGCACAAAGCCAGAAACCCCCATCCGGCCTGGCCGCGAGCCAAACCTAGCAGCCCAAAACCCAGACCAATCAAAATAATGCCGATGTTCTCGACGCTATGATACGCCAGCAGGCGTTTGAGGTCATGCTGGCCCAGGGCGAAGGCCACTCCCAGCACCGCGCTGGCCAAGCCCAGTCCGAGAACCGTCCACGCCGCCGGCTCCGGCACGGGCAGCCAGCCGCTAAACCGCACCAGCCCGTAGATGCCCATTTTGATCGCCACGCCGGAAAAAATCGCCGAGACATGGCTGGGCGCGCTGGCGTGAGCCGACGGCAGCCAGACATGCAGCGGAAACAGGCCGGCCTTGATCCCGAAACCCGCCAAGGCCAGCCAATAGAGCGGCGCCAAGTCGGTGCGCTCGCGCATCGGCCCCAAGTCCCAGCCGCCTGTTCGCGCCGCCAACAACGCGAAGAAAGCGAACAGGCAAAGCGTCCCCGCGTGCGAAACCGCCAGATACAGCCAGCCGGCGCGGCGCGCTTCCAACCGCCGCCGCTCCAAGGTGATGAGGAAGTAGGAGGAAACCGCGAACAGTTCCCAGGCGATGAGGAAATGCAGGCCGTTGGCTGCCACCAGCACCAGGCCCATCCAAAGCAGCAGGCAGCCCCACCATCCGCGCCCGGCCGGCGCGGAGCGCGGATGCGCCCGGTCCGGCCAATACTCGCCGCTGTAGAGCGCCCCGGCGCCTCCCAGCACCGCCAGCAGCGCCAGGAATAACGCGCTCACCGCATCCAACCGCAGGTGCGGCGCCTCGCCGCCGATCAGCGTGGCGGAGCGCCATTCCCATGCCGTTCCCCCGCTCAAAACCCACGCCGCCGCCAGCAACGCCTGGGCGGCCGCCGCCAGGGTCAGGCCCAGCCAGAGTCGCGGCCATCGGCGCGCCGCCGGCAGCGCGGCCGCCAGGGCCAGGCCCGCCCCCAGTAACAGAATTCCCGGGCTCATGCCTCACCTCTCTGCGAGACGGCGGGCGCCTCCAGCGCCGCCAGCAGCGCCTCATCCGCCGCGCCTTCCATCAGCGCCTGTCGGAACGGCCCCCGGGAAAGCGCGAAGCTCAATTGCGCCAGAATTTCGAGGTGCGCCTGCGGAGTCGGCGCGATGAAAAATAACAGCCGCGTGGCCGGCGTCCCGTCCGCAGGCGGCTCGGCCAAAGTGAGCGGTTCGGTCAGCAGAAGGGCCGCCAGCAGGCCGGCATCGCCACCCAGCGCGATCCGTTCACGGAAATGTGGCAGGCAAACCCCGCGGCTCAGTGGCGTCCAGGTAAGACCGGTCGGCGAATGCAGGCGTTTGGTCAGCAGTTGTCGCGCCGCCGGCGTCGCGCCCGGCAACCGCTCCAACACCCGCGCCAGAATGGAAATAACCTCGCCGGAGGCCACTTCCCGCCACACGCCGCCAATCCGCAGCAGGCGTCCCAGAGAAACCCCGCTTGTCCGTCCGGCGCTCGCCGCCAGAAAACCCGCCCGCGCGCCCAAACCCCGAGCCGCCGCCCAATCCGCCACCTGCGCCCGGTCAAACAAAAGCCGGCCCCGGTCCTCAATCGCCGGCAACCCCTCCTCCCGCACCCAGTTGACCACCTCGCTTTCCGGCGCACCGAGCGATTCCGACACCTGGATCACGTTCAGATACATGCGCACCCCCTAGCCCAGGACCGGAAGCCGATGCTTCCGCCTGCCTCCGCGACGATCAGCCCGCCGGCGCGAGCCAACATCCCCATCATCATTCATATAGCAAAGGGGGTCCTCTATAAGCGCCGCCAGAGCCACGGACTTTGGGCCATGGCTTGGTTTTGCGGAGCGGTACCCCCCGAACGGCCTCCTTAATTGGCCAAACCACCCATTTTGTCAACACGCATTTTCGCGCGCGCAGCGGGCGGCGGGCCAACGGCAAAAGGCCGTTTCAATTCTTCGGCTCGGGCAGGAAACGGGAAACGAGCAAGCCGACGGCATAGACGAACGCGGCCATGATGGCGGCGGCGAAGGCGACCTGCGTGAAACTGGTTGCGCCGGGCATCAAGGGGGCAAGAAGGTTGGCGGTGACGAAAGCCGCGGAGGTTCCGAGCATACGCCCGCCGAAATTGGCGGCGAAACTTTCGCCCGTGCCGCGCAGATGCACCGGATAAACCCGCGGCAGGTAATTGCCCCAGAAGCTGAACTGGGCCACCGTCAGCAGGCCGGCGACGAACATGCCCCACTTAAGCAGTTCCAGATTGTGCTGGGCGGGATACAGATAGACCAGCGGTATCAACAGCAGTCCGGGAAGTTGAAACAGCCGCAGCAGCCGCACCCGGCTGACGATGAGCACCGCCAGGACCGCCAGCAACAGCCGGCCGGTCAATCCGCCCAATTCCTGGTAAAGCTGGACTTTATTGCCTAGTTTCTTGGCCAGCTCCCGGGCGTCGGCGGCCACTTTTTTCTGTTCCTCCCGATTGGCCTTGAGCTGGCGCTCAAGTTCCGCCATGGACGGGGAGCCTTTTTCCGCGCGCTGCAATTGCTTTTGCAGCGCCGCCTCCTGGCGTTTGAGCGGGCCCATCGGTTTTTGCGCCGCCTGGACTTCCGGCAGGCCGGGAACGATCTGGGTGGGAGTCAACTGGATGGCGCCAAAGGCCGCGCCGTAAGCGCAGGCAAAGAGAATGGTGGTGGTGATCGTGACGCGGCGCAGTTCCGGTGAGAACAAATCGAGAAAACTCGGTCGTTGGAGTTTGCCGGCAGCCCGTTTCTCGGCCCAGGCCGGCGATTCGGGCAGAAACGGGCGAATGATCAGCAGGGGGATGGCGGGTATCAGGCCCGATATGAGGGTGTAACGCCAGGAGGAATGGGCGCCATAGATCGCGGGCAGCGACGCCGCGTAATGCACCGCCAGCATGTTCGCGCCGGTGACCATCAACCCGCCCACCGACGAAAAGGCCTGCGTAAAACCCAGCACCTTCTCGCGCTGTTTGGGGTTGGGGAACAGTTCCGCCAGCCAGGCGACGGCGGCAACGAACTCAACGCAGACCCCGATGAAAGTGGTGCAGCGGAACAAAAGCAACATCCAGGCGGAAGTGCTGAAGGCCGCGGCGAGGGCCGAAAACGAATAGAGCAGGATGCTCCAGACCAGCACGCGGCGGCGGCCATAGCGGTCGGTGAGCCAGCCGCCCAACAGGCCGAAGACCCCGCCCGACATGGCGCTGCCCCAGAAGATGTAGCCGATCCACTCGCGCACCTTGGGGTCGCCCAGCGGCACGTTCAGCAATTCCGCCAGGGCCGGTCCCGCAATCAGCGGCATCATCAGCAGCTCGTAAATGTCGAAGGCGAACCCGATGACGGCCACGGTGATGATGGCCCATTCGGTTAATCCCAACTGTTTTGGCGGCGGCACGCTATCCTGCATGGGGACAAAAGTAGGACAAGAAACGCCGGACACAAATTCTGCTTGCGCCGCCTGCGGGGACGGGCAACCTCGGGGCGCCTCGGCGGCTCGCGAAAACGCGGATGCCTGACGTGAAGGCTATGGCGATAAGAATGACTTTTATTGGGGCGATGCTGGTTTGGACCGGCGTCGCGCCGCTTCTTGCCGGAGCGCCGATCCATGACGCGGTGCGGGCTTTTGATCCGACGGCTGTCCTGGCCATTCTGACCGCCGACCCCCAGGCGGCCAACGCCGCCGATGAGGTCTATCAGCGCACGCCGCTGCACCTGGCCGTCATGGGCGGGAAACCGCCCCTGGCAGACCTGCTGATTTCCAAGGGCGCAAAGGTGGACGCGCGCGACCGTTATGGCCGGACACCGCTGCACACCGCCGCTTCGGCGGGCGACAAGGCCATGGTGGAATTGCTGTTGGCCAAAGGCGCCAGCCCCCAGGCCAAAGACAGCGCCGGTAAAACGCCGCTGACCCTGGCCAATGAAAACCGGCGCAAGGAAGTGGCGGCCCTGCTGGCCGCCGCGCGACCGGGCACCACCGCCGTCACCCCCGGCGAAACTTCGCCCGCGCCAGGCGTTCCCGGACGCGCGCGTCTGGCGCCCGAGGCGGGCAATCCTTCCGGCAGGTTCACGTCCGCGCAGGCGCAGGAGTTCTTTCAAGCGGTCCAGAAAGGGGACTTGACAGCGGTGGAACGTCTTCTGCAAGCGACGCCGGGGCTGGTGGCGGCGCGCGGGGATTACGAGAAGAGCCCGCTGCACGACGCCGCCAGCCGGGGCCATTTGGAAGTGGCCGAATTGCTGGTGCGCAAAGGCGCCCGGATCAACGCCGCTTCCATGTTTGTCGGGCAGCCGATCCACCTGGCCGCCGCGCACGGGCACGAGCGGCTGGTGAGTTTTTTGCTGGCGCATGGCGCGGCGGTGGGCGACGGTAATTTTGGGGACCAAACCCCGTTGCATGTCGCGGCGCAAAACGGGCGCCTGGCGGTGGCCATGCTGCTGCTGGAAAAAGGCGCGGACGTGGCCGCGCGCGACCTGATGGGGCTTACCCCGCTGCACGCGGCTGTGGCGGGCGGCAGCCAGGAGGTGGTCGAATTGCTGCTCCGGCACGGCGCGGATTTGCGCGGCAAAGGCAAGGCGGGGCAGACGCTGCTGCACCTGGCGGCCACCAACAAGGCGCCGGCCCTGATCCGTTTCCTGGCCGCGCGCAAACTGGCGCCGGACGAGCCGGACGACCACGGGCGCACCCCGTTGCATTGGGCGGTCGAGAAAGGCCAGCGGGAGCACGTGGAAATGCTGCTGGAAGCCCGCGCCAATCCCCAGCAGCGCGACCACGCCAGCCGCACCCCGCTGGACCTGGCCCAAACCTTGGGCAAGCGCGACCTGGCCGAGGCGCTGCAAAAAGCCACCCGGCCCTGAGTCGCCGCGCGCGCCTCTGCTTTCGCAAGCCTTGGGTATCCGTGTCCTCCGTGTTTAGCACTTGCGGAAGGACGAAGACAAGGCCAAACCGCTGCCCAAGAAAGGTTCCTCGTTGTTTCCAGTGGCCCACTGGCGAGCAAGGCCATGCCGATATCGCCTGATTGCCTGATGAAACAACTCCGGCAGCAGCTCCGTCAGGAGCGACATGATTATAGAAGCGTCGCTCGCATTAGGTTTCTCCGCCGTTTGGGGCGGCCTGGACTGAATCTCGCAAGCAACAAAACCATTAATCAGGCCGCCCCAAACGGCGGAGGGGGTGTGGGGCCCGTGGCGGGCTATAAACATGTCGCTCCTGACGGAGCTGGCGGCAAGCCGTTCCACCGAAAACAGCGAAGAACCCCAAGAAAAGCGGTAGAGGACTACCGCACTCCAAGACCTCGCGGAGTTCGCGAGACGCTCGCCAGTTCGCGCCAGCGCGTGCCGCAGACTTCAAGTCTGCTGTGTCGCGGATTTCCAATCCGCAGGGCAGGCGTCAATTCCGTAGCGTCCGAAATGCCCACGCCCTGCCGACTGGAAGTCGGCGATACCCGCCTGCCTGGCGGCGGGCAGGCAGCAGGCTGGAAACCTGCGGCACAACCTCGCGGATTTCCCACGGCGCTTGGACTGCGCACGATATGAAACGGTTAAAACCGTTGAGTTGTTTTCCCGGACGCCTATCACCCCGCTGAAGCGGGGTGTTAATGGGAAAAGCGCTTGCGAACGCGCGCCAGCGCCGGCACAAGTTCAGCAGGCCAAACGCAAAGCCGCGGAGGCGCAAAGTCGCCGAGGAATAAAATTCCCTTCTCCCAACCACCAACTTCATCTTTGCGGCTCTGCGGCTTGGCGTTAAAATTCCCTGCGCCCGCTTCAACGCCGCGAACGTCGTTTGCCAAACACCCACTTTCGGGACAGGCGCGTGTTTATCCGTGGTTGAACCGCGGTTTTCAGTTAAAAAAAAGAAAACGGAAGGGGAGGAGGCCTTCCGTTTTCTTGTGTGGGACGTCTCCGGGCCGCGCTGGCGGCCCAGAGCGGCAAGGAGAGCTTTAGAAGGTCAACAACACTTCCGCCCGCAGGAAGGTTGACCTTTCCTGAAAGGTGTAGAAGTCGCCCGGCCAAAGAAATTCCGCCCACAGATGGCCGGAGGCGTTCTTGCAGAACTTATACTTCAGGATGGCCTGCAAATAGTGCCCCCGAAAATGGCCGTTGCGGGAGAAGTTCGGGTTGGCGCCCGCCAGGGTCGGGATGGTTTCATCCGCCCACAGCAGGTTGTAATAGGCGCTAATATCCATTTTTTTCGTGGGATTGAGAGTCCAGCCAGGGCCAAACCGGTGGAAATTGGAGCACTCGGCAATGCGAATTTCCTGGGCGTAAGAGTAAATATATCCCTCGCTGAACCGCGGCCAGCGCGCCCACAGCGGATCGAACATTTCATAGGTGCCGGTGGTCGCCGGATCATCGCCGGAGAGGAATTCGTAAGCGAGGTGCAGTTGGTTGTTCCACGGGTCTTTGATCATATAACTGATCTGGCTGTTGAAGCCGCAGGCGTTGACCGAGTTAAAGGCCGGACTGATCCGCGGCTCCTGGCGGCGGCCAAACTGGTAGGCGCCTTCCACGCGATATTTCCAATTATCCAGCACCTGCCCTGACAACCGGCCACCCAAGGTGTAGGAGTTGCCCCGAATGCCGGCGGCAGTCACGGGCGAGGAGTCATGCTTCCATATACCGTACACATCCAGATTCAACTCTTTGATGGCGCTGTTGTTAACCCAAAGCATCAGGCCCCGCTCGTCCTGGTCGGTGATCGCCTTTTGGTATTCGTGATGCTTGATGGGCGGCAGCCAGGCGTCGTTCATTGCCGGGTGCTCAATATAAATGGCCTCGATCTTGGTCTTCTGGTCCTTGAGGTCCAAAGCCAGCCGGGCGGCGTCATAGAAAAAGGTGCGCGACCCATCCAGCGGCGTCGCGTCCATAAACAGCCAGCCGTCCATCAGCATCAGGTCCTGCCGGCCTACCGTGAGCGTCAGCGGCAGGTTGAACATTTCCGACCACTTGAGATTAAGGTTGTCAATCACCCCCTCCTGCCATTCCATGCCCCGTTGATTGCGAAAGACGGCGGAAAAGGACTCGATGTTCCAATAGCGCGGCTCCGCCGTCACCCGGGCGTTCAAGCTCAGTTTGGCGTGCGGCTTGACGGTGGCATAAACGCGGCCGCGAAAACGGAAATAGTCCTGGTCATGGAACGCCGCCAGTGGATTCAGCGACAGCATGTTCTCCAAGAATTCATTCCGCAACCGCAGGTCCGCGCCCCAGGAGAGCCAGTCGGTTGGGTTTTTGACCTTCTGGGTCCAGTCTTTTTGAGCGCCAGTCTCGGCCCCGGTCGCAGCCAAGGTCAACGCCAGCGCGCCCGCCATTACGGTGTTGGTCAACAACGAGTTGTTCATTTTGGTTTCCTTTTGTTGGTTAAAAAAATGGGTTCCCGCGGCTCGACAGTCATTTGGCCTGCCCGGCCCCGGACGCCGGTTGCCCGAAGCATTTCGCCAAATGGCTTTCCTCCGGCGGGCGGGTCAGCAGGCTCACGACGACCGCCGTCAGAATGGACAAGGGCAGGCCAATAAACAGCGGGTCCACGCTGGGCCAATTGGGGTGGTTCCAGAGGATGCTGTTTTTGCCGGCGGTGAGCGATTGCACCAGGCCGATGGCCCCCGCTTCCTTTTCCTTGACCAGCAGCAGCCAGAAGGCCGAGGCGGAGAAACCGACCAGCATGGACGCGATGGCGCCCGCCTTCGTCATCCGACGCCAGAACAGGCCGCCCACAAACGCCGGCAGGAAAGTGGTGGCGCACAAACCAAAAAAGATGGCGGTGAACCGCGCCACAATGTAGTCCTTCTTGGCGAAGAAATGGCCCAACACCACCGCGACCACAAAACCAAGGAAGATGGCGATGCGCACGATGTAAACCGTTCGGTCTGGCGCGGCTTGGTCCCGACGCGCCACTTGCTCAAAAACATCCCGGCCCGCCGCCGTCCCCAAAGTGTGGAACTGGCTCGAGAGCGTGCTCATGGCGGCGGCCAGCAAGGTAAGCATGAAGACCAGGTTAAACCATTTGGGCATCGCCGTATTGATATAGGTGGGAATGATTTGCTCAGTAACACCTTTGGCATAAACAATGGATATGCTGCGGCCCTGGGCCAGCTTGTCCGCGCCGACGGTCTGGTCCAAATAGGGCTGCTTTTTGTCCAGGACTACCGGCGCCACCTTGGGCGCCAGGTTGGTTTTGCCCTCCGCCACCGTCTGGTCCATCAGCAATTCCCAGGCCCCGGACTCCGTCTTGCGCGCGAGGTGCAACACCGCCTGGCCCTTGGCTTCGTCCAGCATCTTGACCACCTTGCCCGTCAGCAGCGCGCCGTGCTGCGTGAAATAAGCGTTGGAAAGGCTGCCGACGACGAAGGCGACGCCGGTCATCGCCAGGATGAACACGCCGCCGACCCCCACCGCGCGGTTTAGCTCGCGCTTGCTCTTGACCGTCATGAACCGCACCGCCAGTTGTGGTTGCGCCAGCACCCCGATGCCCACTCCCATGACAATGGTGCTAATGACAATCCACCAGAGGTCGTATTTCAGGTCGCCAAAGCCGAACTGCGGCATGGCCGTCCATCCCTGATGGCCGATCGCTTTGAGTTTGCCGGGCGTCAGGGGCGCCAGGTCCGTCAGCGCCTGGTGCCCGGCGGTCACGCCGCCCAGTTTGACATAGGTGAAGCCAATCAGCACCATCATGCCGACGAACATGATGGCCCCCTGGAAGGCGTCGGTGTACATCACCCCCTTGAGCCCGCCGAAAATCACATAAACCGCCACCACCAAGGCGAAGATCAACAGCGCCAAGTCATAATCAATCTTGAAGGTGCTTTGCAGGAATTCCGTGCCTCCGATGAGCACCGCCGCGCCGTAAAGCGGCATGAACAGCACGATTACCAGGCCGGCGAACACCTGCACGAAATTGCTTTGGTAGCGCCGCCCCAGCAGCTCTGGAAAACTGTGGGCGTCCAGCGCGTGCCCCATCCGGCGGGTCGGCCCCCCCAGAAACACGAAGGCGATGAAGATGCCAATGAAGATGTTGCAGAACGTCAGCCAGAGCAAGTCCATGCCGAACAGACCCGCCACGCCCCCAAAGCCCACGATGGCGCTGGTGGAAATAAACGTGGCGCCATAGCTGAGCGCCATGATGACCGGATGCGCTTTGCGCCCGGCCACGAGGTAATCGGTGGCGGACTTGGTTCCGCGAAACCCCAGCCACCCCAAATAAGCTGTGGCAAAGAAATAAAGCAGCACCACCAGGATGTCGAGCAGGCCAACTTGTGCGAAAATCATAAGCGGTTTTCTTGGTTGTTGGTTTGGATGCGCGCCTCAGACTCAATCGGTCAGGTGTTTTTCCACCTCCACCTCCTCTTTTTCCCATTTGACATCCGCGGTGCTGACCGAGTCATCACCCCGGTTCCAATTCAGCGCGCTATAGACCACGCACAGCAGGGCGCTGCCCAGGCAAAGCAGAAAGACCAGCGCCACCCAACCGTCGGCAATTCCGAGAATCGAACTTATCATACAGTCCTTTCCGATTTATCGCGTTTGCGCCGGCCGCCCGCGGCCGGCGTCCATTGCTCCCAAGTCCTGCCATCCCAGCCCCGAGCCGGCTTTGGCCTGTGAGCCGTTTGCTGATGGGCGGATTTTTAGCAGAATTAATCAGCATGACTAGCATTATTTTTTATTTTTTTGAAGTATAATTAGCGTTCGTTTATTATATTTTATTATCAATAATATTAGCCAGAAGAAAAAGGCAGGATTCCCCGCTGAGCGCGCGGAATGCCTGGACGTCGAACCCCAGCCGGGGGCTGATGAAACCCGCCGCCAGCCGAACCCTTGATTGTGCTTGCAATTGAGCGCGCCGGACGGACCTTTTTACGGAAATGCGTGCCGCAAAAAATATTTTTCTGGTGTTGGTGACCGCGCCGAATATCAAAACCGCGCGACGGCTGGCGAAACTTTGCCTTGAGCGACGGCTGGCGGCCTGCGCCAACCTGGCGCCGGGTCTTGAGTCGCATTACTGGTGGCAGGGCCGGCTTGAAGCCGGCGCCGAAGTGCTGATGTTGATCAAGACCACGCGCGCCCGGCTCGGTGAACTTGAGCGTCTGCTGCTCAAGGAGCACCCCTACGACACGCCGGAAATCATCGCCCTGCCGGTGACCGCCGGGACGCCGGCCTACTTGGATTGGTTGAGCGAATCGGCCCATACCCAAGCGCCTTACTCATGAGTGCTTGGGATAAACGACACGCGCCCCCTCACCCTGCCCTCTCCCCCCAAGGGGGGAGAGGGAAAAAGCCGCCCACGGTGACAAATTGTGTATTGCATCCCAGAGACCATACAGTAAAGGAAATCACAGCGCGGACAAAAGCCCGGGGGTTTGCCGGAGGGCGGCCTTTGTTCGTTCTGCGCAACGCGATCCAGCCACAGTGCATCCACAAGTTGACGGCGGCAAGCAATGCTGGTTTGGAATTTTCGCCGGTGCGGCTCTTTACGACCCCTGCCCGCGTACGCCTGCCGGCGGCGAGCAAACGCCGGCATGGGTAAGGCGACAAGGCGCCACCAATAACTTGGAGACGCGCCGGCGTATTGCCTGCTGGGTAAAGGTTGCCGTGAGGCAATGATATGTGCTTCCTCGACGTTTCCAGTGGAGTGCGGTCGCCAGCTCCGTCAGGAGCGGCATGTTTATAGCCCGGCCCGGCCCTAAAACCCCCTCCGCCGTTTGGGGCGGCATGACCTGAATCTCGCCGGTAACGAATACCTTGATCAGGCCGCCCCAAACGGCGGAGGTATCTTATGGGCGCGACTTTGCTACACCCATGCCGCTCCTGACGGAGCTGCCGCCGGCAATAATGGCCTTGGCGTTCAGGCGGCAGCGGTATCGTATTTCTCGCCAATGACGTTCCACTAAAAACGTCGAGGAACCTAATATGTTTCCCCTATCCTTTCCGTCCCCCCAAGGCAACCTTTATCTTGAATCAACTCGGGCGTGATTTTTTTCAAAAGTAAGGTTTGCTTTCCCCGCGCCGAGATGCTTAAATGAGCCCGTGACAACGCATTCGCCCAGGAATGGGCGAAAGGAATTAACCAGCGCCGGCTTGTGAAGGCCGGCGGGTCGGGGCCAAAGCATGAGCGGCTTGACACCCAACGAAGAAGCGCAACTCCTGCAGACCATCGAGATGTTCGAGGTCATCGCGGAGTCGCAGGCGGATGATGTCCAATCGCTGGAAATCCTGAAGGAGGCTTATTCGAAGCTGGGTCGGGAGGTTGACGCGGTTCGGGCGTCGAAGCGAATTGCGGACGCCTATCTGCATTTGGGCCAGCTTTCCAACGCCATTCTGGAGTACGAAACCATTTTGCAGCAGCATCCGGACGATCCGGATGTCCAGAAGGCGCTGGCGGACATTGAGAAAAAGGCGGAGAGCATGACCGCCAGTCCGATGCCGGCGGAAGTGGCGGTGGCCCCCAAGACTGGCGAGGCCGCCGCCAAGCCATCGCCCGCAGTGAAAGGGGCTTCGGTGGCGGTCGAAGACGGCCGCGAGGTGATGCACAAGCTCTATGTGGATGGCAAGCACATCTCGCAGGGGGATTTTGACCTTTGCTGGTTCACCCCCGACCCGAGTTCGCCCCCGGGCAAGGTGGTCGAGCCTTTCCTCCAAGTGCTGCACGACAAAAACCTGATGCCCATCGTGGATTCCTTGCGCGTGCTTTGCGAGAAATCCGCGCTGGGTTACATCCCGCTGGACCGCTACGATCTGGACATTGATCTGGCCCGTAAATTCCCCAAGGACACCTGCCTGCGCTGGTGCGTGCTGCCGTTTGACCGAATGAGCAAGTCGGTGATGGTGGCGACGGCGAATCCGTTCAACAAGCAGGCCGCCAAGGAGTTGAGCGAGGCGACCAAGGACCGCATCATCTGGTATATCTGTCCGCCGGCGGATATGGCCAAGGCCCTCAAAAAAGTGTTCAAACTCTGAGTTGAGCCCTATGCCTCCCGTCAAATCATTTGGTGAACGCATCGCCGACGCCCTGGTCGAGGACGGGCATCTCAAGCCCGCGCAGGTGGACGAGCTGATGGCCAAGCAGAAGAAGGAAGGCAAGCGCTTCCTGAACCTGATCATTGACGAAAAGCTGGTTTCGGACGTGGACATGACCGTCTGCATGGGCCGCGTGCTGAACACGCCGCCCATCAACCTGGCCCGGGTGAGCATTGACAAGGACGTGGCGGACCTGGTGCCGAAAGACACCGCGCTGGCCCACAAGGTGGTGCCGGTGTCGCGCATGGGCAACACGCTTTACCTCGCCATGGCTGATCCCCTCAATGTGGTCGCCAAGGACGACGTCGAGCGGATCAGCAAACTCAAGGTATCCAAGATGATCGCGCCCGAGAAGGCCATCATCGAAAAGATCAACAACCTTGAATCCGGCAAAGGCGCTTCCCTTTCCGACATCGTGGAGGAGGCGGCCGAGGCCGAAGTGGCGGCGGAGGCGGACAACCTGGAGGTCACCAAGGAAGGAACCGAAGACGTCAGTATTGACCAATTGGAGACCACCAGCGGAGAAGCGCCGGTCATCAAACTGGCCAACATCATCCTGGTGCAGGCCATCAAGGACCGCGCCAGCGACATTCACATTGAGCCTTTCGAGAAGACGGTCACCCTGCGGTACCGCATTGACGGCGCGTTGCGGGTGATGAACGACATCCCCAAAGGCATGCAGATTCCGCTCAGCTCGCGCTTCAAGATCATGTCCAACCTGGACATCGCCGAGCGCCGCCTGCCCCAGGACGGCCGCATGCGCGTCAAGGTCTCCGGGCGCGACATTGACCTGCGCGTTTCGTTCCTGCCGGTGGTGCACGGGGAGAAGATCGTGCTGCGCGTGCTCGACAAGTCGAACCTCTCGGCCAGCATGGACAAGCTGGGCATGGACGAAGACAGCTTCCGGCGCATGAAGGCGGCGGTGGATTCGCCGCACGGCCTGATCCTGGTCACCGGCCCCACCGGTTCGGGAAAAACCACCACTCTCTACTCTTGCCTGAACGAGCTGAACAATCCCGATTACAATATCGTCACCGTTGAGGACCCGGTCGAGTTCCAGATCGGCGGCATCAACCAGGTGCCGGTCAAAAAGGAGATCGGCCTCACCTTTGCCGCCGCCCTGCGCTCGATCCTGCGCCAGGACCCGGACATCGTCATGATCGGGGAAATTCGCGACGAAGAGACGGCGGAAATCGCGGTCGAAGCCGCGCTTACGGGCCACCAGGTGCTCAGCACGATGCACTGCAACGACGCGCCCGGCGCCATTGCGCGCCTGGACGACATGGGCATTGCGCCGTTCCTCATTTCCTCCGCCGTCATCCTTTCCTGCGCGCAACGTTTAATGCGGCGCATCTGCAATGGCTGCAAGGAGGAGGTCAGCTACCCCGCCAAGATGTATCAGGACCTGCAGATTGACCCCAAGATGTTCGAGGGCGTGAAGCTCTATCGCGGCCGCGGCTGCGACCGCTGCAAAAACACCGGCTACGCCGGGCGCGTCGCCATCATTGAGATCATGACGGTCACCGATGAAATCCGCAAGATGGTCATCAAACGCGCCAGCGCGATGGAGATCGGCAAGATCGCCGTCGAACAGGGCATGAAGACCTTGCGCATGGTGGCTTTGGACAAGGCCAGGCTGGGTCTCTCAACCCTCGAACAAACCCTGGTGGTGACTTCCGCCCATTAAGCGGCAAAGGTCCGGTGAGCCGCCCTGGTTTTTATGCACTCGCTTGAGGAAGTCCGGGCGCGCATTCTGGCGCGGCTGGCGCCTCTGCCGACGGAGGACCTGCCACTGGCCGCCGCCGCGGGCCGCTGGCTGGCCCGGCCGATTTTTGCCCCCGCCGACCTGCCTGACGAAGATCGTTCTTCGGTGGATGGTTATGCCGTGAGGATGAGCGACGCGGGACACGCCACCCCAGAGCAGCCGGTCAGGCTTCCCGTCGCCGCCCCTACTCCGCAGGGTGAATGTTTCGCCGGCAACCTGCCGGACGGGTGCTGCGTGAGGGTTAGCGCCGGAGCTTGCCTCCCCAAAGGCGCCGACGCGGTCGTCGAGCGCGCCGCGGTCCGCCTCCTGCCGCCGGAGGAAAACGTTTGCGAAATCGCGGGGCCGGTGCGCCCCTGGCAGCATGTGCGCTGGCGCGCGGGCGATTATCGCGCCCGCACCCAGGTTTTGCCCACCGGCGCGCGCCTGACCAGCGCGAGGTTGCTGCTGCTGTCGGCTTTCGGCATCGCGCGCGTGGAGGTCGGACGGCGTCCGCGTCTGGCCCTTCTGGCCGCCGGAGTGGAGCCGGAAGGCGGGGAAAGAACTTCCGCGTCCGCCGGCGTCTTCGAGTGCAACCGTCAGGCCGCCGCCGCGCTGCTCGAACTGGCCGGGGTCGAGCCACGCCTTTATCCCCTCTTTTGCCCCGGGGAAAAAGCCTTGCGCCACCAATTGGCCGCCGCGTTGGCGGAAAACGATGGCGCGCTTTTATTTGACGGTGTCAGCGGCGATTGCCGGCACTGGGGGGAAGCATTCTTGGCGGAACGCGACATCGCTTACGAGGCCTGGTCGCTGGCGGTGAAACCCGGCTTCGAGGTGGCCTTTGGCGCCGGCCGGGGGCAATGGTTGTTTGGCTTGCCGTCCGATCCGATTTCCGCCTGGCTGGCCTGCCTGCTGCTGGTGCGCCCGGCCATGCTTCATTGCCAGGGGGCCGGGGATCCGGAATTGCCGGCGTTTCCCGGCCGTCTGGCCGAGCCGCTAACCAATAACGGCGGACGCCGCCATTATGTGCGGGTGGCCGCCGAACCCGACGGCACAGTCCGACCCGCGATGGCTTCGGGAACGCATGGTTTATCCGCCATGGCCACCGCCAACGGCCTGGTGGAGGTGCCGCCGCACACCACTTTTGCCCAGGGCCGGCTGGTGCAAGTCCGGCGTTGGGACGTTTGACGCCGCCCGCCGCGGGAGAGCCGTTGGCGGAAGGTTTTTTTGCCCTGACCGCCAATTTTTGCTTGGCAACCGGGCCGGCCCACGAGCAGAATGCGCCAACAGTAGAACTTAACGAAACACAAAAATATGGCTGCACCAGTTTATCATGCAAGTATTGAGGGCGCCCAACACGGCGCAAAATCCCTGGCCCAATTCCTGGACTACGCGAAGGCGTCCGGCGCCTCCGGCGCCCAGCCGTCCAATTACATGCTCCAAGGCGGCAAGCTGTTCCAGTCCGCCAAGGAAATCAAGGAAACCTTTGAATCGCGCGGCATGAGCCTGGACGGCATCTCCTGCCATTGCCCGTTGTGGGTGCATACCACCGCGTGGACGGGCAGTCCCAGCATCAAGCCTTTCATTCCGGCGGATGTCGCCAAGAAAAGCGCGCCCGAAATCGAGAAATGGGCGGAGAATTACCTTCTGAAGCTGATGGACCTCGCGGCCGAGTTGAACGTGAAAATTCTGCCAACCTTCTGGGGCGTGGCGTTCGGCTGGGAAGTGGCCTCCGGTTATCCGTGGGGTTTCTGGTCCGGCCCGGGCTTCGACCTGATCAAAGAAGGCCAGGAGCGGTTCGTCAAAAAAACCGCCAAAATCCGCAAGGCGGCCAATGAGCGCGGCATCTTCCTGTGTCACGAAATCCATCCGGGCACCGGCGCGATGTGCGCGGACGATTTCAACATGCTGGTAAGCATCTGCGACGGCGACAAGTGCCTGGCGGTGAACGCCGACCCGTCCCACTGTTGGGAAGGCGAGAGCTGGGAAACCCGCTTCCTCAAAGTGGGTCCGCGCGTCTATGCGGCCCATATCAAGAACTTCGTCATTCGTCCCGGCATGCCGTTGCGCATGATGAACGGCAACTGGCCGGCGCGCGCGATGCAATTTGTGGATCTGCCCTCGGGCGAGATCAATATGCAGCGCTATGCCGAACTATTGATCCAGATTGGCTACCCGGCCCGCTATCGCCAGGTCATGGGCAAGGCGACCGCGCCGCTGGTCGTCGAAGCCGAAAGCGCCCACAAGGACTTGGATTACACCAGCGCCAACGGCATTGCCTATGTGCGGGACAACCTGTGCTGGCCAGCCGCCGCCGGTTCCTTCGAGGATGGCATGGGGGCCTGATCGCAAGGTGATATGATTCGTCCAGGCGCGGCTTCGGCCGCGCCTTTTTTATGGCCTTGAAATTTAGCCGCCAGAGTTTAGGGTATCAGGGAAAGATGACCGCGGGCATTCCGTTGGGACCCACGTGACAAAAGCCGAACAAAACCAACCAGCGGTTCGCCTGCGCGGCGAACGGGGGAAAGGTTTTACCCTGATCGAGTTGCTGGTGGTCATTGCCATCATCGCCATCCTGGCGGCGCTGCTGCTGCCCACCTTGGGTGTGGCCAAAGAGGGGGCGCGCCGCACCGCCTGCCGCAACAACCTGCGCCAGCTCACCCTCATGGCCATTCAATACGGCCACGACAACGAGAACCATCTGCCCAGCGGCAACCGCAATCCCGGCATGTTCGATCACATCTCCTGGATTTCCACCAACATGTATCAAATCTGGCGGAGCGATGGACTCACTTATCGCACGATGATCTGTCCCAATGTCGCCATCTGCTATGGTGACGAGCCTCGACGCGATATCATGGGCGTCGAATTGGGCTACAATTACCTGGGGGGGCATGGGAAGTATCCGGACCTGCCGCCTTTCTTCTGGTGGAAACCGGACTGGCAATCCCCCCAAACCCTGACTGATGTCAGCACCAATAGCGAGGACCTGGTATTGTTTTGCGACCTCAATCAATGGTCGGAGCGCTACGGTTTTTCCACTGTCCAGCATGGTGTCACTGGCGGAAAAACCGAAACCCTCAACGGGGTGTTGTCAGTCCAGCTTTACAGCGCGGGTCCCGTGCCGCCGGACCAAGCCGGCGCCAAAGGCGGAAACATCTCCCTGCTCGACGGTTCCACCCATTGGCGTAATGCCGCCAAAATGCGCGCCCACGACGCCAGCGATCCCTGGACCCGCGGTTTTTACAAGGCGCTGTGGTAGGTTTTGTTTTCCGCCCTGTTTTGCTTCAGGGGAGCGCATGCGTCTCGCGTGTTCGATCCGGCGTCCCGCCGGATCGCCAGCGCCGACCTGTGTTACGCTGTGATCCGCGGGCAGGGGGTGACGGAGCCGCGGGATCATTCAGGCTGTCCGGCCCGCGCAAGCTTTCATTGACGACCAGGGCGGCGATTGTTACAACCACCCGAAAAGTGATGGGCGCCATGCAAAGCACGCAACTCAAATACCGCCGGGTCCTCTTGAAACTTTCGGGGGAGTCCATGGGGGACAAGCAGGGCCGGGGGATATGCCCCGACGCGGTCAAGGAACTGGCCGGGCAGATCGTCGAAATCCGTGAGATGGGCATCCAGATGGTCATCGTCATTGGCGGTGGCAACATCTTCCGCGGACAGGTGGGCAGTGAGCGCGGTCTGGAGCGGGTCACGGGCGATTACATGGGCATGCTCGCCACCATCATCAACGCCTTGGCGCTGCAGGATGCGCTGGAAAAGCTCGCCATTCCCACCCGCGTGCAAAGCGCCATCCCGGTGTCCGTGGTCGCCGAACAGTTTATTCGCCGACGAGCTGTGCGCCATTTGGAAAAGGGGCGGGTGGTGATCTTCAGCGCCGGCACGGGAAACCCCTACTTTTCCACCGATACCGCCGCCGCGTTGCGCGCAAATGAGATCGGCGCCGAGGTGCTGCTCAAGGCCACCAAGGTGGACGGCATCTATGACAGCGACCCCAAAAAGAACGCCAAAGCCAGGCGCTTCGATCAAATCACCTATATCGAGGCGCTGCAAAAGCGCCTGAAAGTCATGGATTCCACCGCGTTTTCGCTCTGCATGGACAACAAAATGCCAATCATCGTCTTCAATCTGTTCAAGAAGCATAACCTTCGCCGGGTGCTGCTGGGAGAGAAGGTCGGCACTCTGGTCACTGGCTGAGCCCTCGCCCGGCCCTGGTTGGTTATGCCGGAATTGCCTGAAGTCGAGGTGCTGCGGCGTCATCTCGAACCATTGCTCACGGGACGCCGCATCCGTGGGGTGCTGGTGCGGCGCGCCAAGTCTATTCACCCCTGTCCGCCGGACAGGTTTGCCAAGCTCCTTGAAGGCGCGGTTTTTCGCGGGGTCGGCCGGCGCGGCAAATACTTGGTTTTTCAGCTTGAGGGACCGGGGAGGAGGCGGTCTGGTTTCCAACTGCTGGCGCACTTGGGCATGACCGGCCGGTTGTATCTGGTCAAGAAGGGGGCGACGACGCCCAAGCATGCCGCGCTACGTCTCGATTTGGGCCGCCATTGGTTGCTGTTCGAAGATACTCGCTACTTTGGCCGAATGACCCTCGATGCCGGGCGATTAAGCAAACTGGGCCCCGAGCCCTTGGGGGCGGAAATAAACGCGGATTATCTGCGCAACGCGCTCCACGGCTGCCGACAGGCGATCAAACCCAAACTGCTCGACCAATCGCTGGTGGCCGGGATTGGCAATATATACGCCAGCGAAATCCTGTTTTCCGCCGGGCTCTCCCCCGCCAAGTGCGCCGGTCGGTTGAGCAAAACCGAAACCATTGCTTTGTTGCGCGCCATGCGACAGGTGCTGCGCCGGGCCATCCGCTTTGGCAGCACGGTGCCGCTTAATTTCTCGGGCGGCGGATCACCGGACGGCCTGTTTTATTACGGCCTGGCCGAAAACGCCCCGGATTATTACCAGGAAGAACTCCGCGTTTACGACCGCGCGGGGCAACCTTGCCATAGGTGCGGCGCGCTAATCCGCCGGGTGGCGCAAAGCGGTCGAAGCACCTATTTCTGCCCAGTCTGCCAACGTTAGCGGCTTTGGCTAGGGCAGGCGGCCTGTGGTGCTGGTCCGGAGGCGCAAAAGGTATTGCTGCGCGGTGATGTAGAGGGTTTTGCCGTTTTCACCCCAGGCGCAGTTGGCCGTCGGCACGCCTGTCAGAATGGTTCCCAGATGTTGGCCGTCCGGGGAAAGCACCAGCACCCCGCCGGGGCCCGTCGCAAAGAGGTTCCCTTGACGGTCCACTTTCAGGCCGTCCGGCAGGCCCTTGCGTCCGCTCTTGAGCAAATCCGAAGCGTTAAAAAACACCTTGGACTTGCCCAAATTGCCGTCCGGTAAAACTTCAAACGCATAAATAACCGGGCGCGCCGGGTCGGAGTTGGCCACGTAAAGTTTCCGGCCATCCGGCGAAAAGGCGAGGCCGTTGGGTCGGGTTAACTTGTCCGTAAGAAGGGTGACTTGGTGGTCGCGGGAGACGCGATAGACCCCATGATGCAGCAACTCTTTGCGCGGATCGGCTTCCCGGGCAGGCAAGCCATAGGGCGGGTCGGTAAAATACAAATCGCCGCGCGAATCAAACACCGCGTCGTTAGGGCTGTTAAACCGGCGGAAATGGTAGAACTGGGCCAGAATGGTCCAGCGTCCGTCTTTCTCGAGACGAGCCACGCGCCGGTCACCATGCTGACAGACCACCAACTGTCCGCGCGAATCCCGGGTGAGACCATTCGATCCCATTTCCCCGCCCCTCGGCTCCGAACCGGTGTAGCCGCTGGGTTCGAGATAAACGGAAATCCCCTTGTCCTGCTGCCACTTGTACATGCGGTTGGTTGGCACATCCGAGAAAAGCAGGTGGTCCCCCATCCAAACCGGGCCCTCGGCCCAAAGAAAACCTTCCGCCAGTTTTTCAATAACGGCATTGGTGGGAATCAGCTTGTTGAGCGACGGGTCAAGGCGTTCGATCTCGCCGACGACCGGGTAGGCCGGCGCTTGTTTCGCCGCTTTGGCGGTCGTCTTCTCCTTCTTCACTTTGGTTTCCGCCGCCAGCGCGCCCAGCCCCCCTGCCAGCACGCAAACCGCAGCCCAACGCATCACCGCCTCGATCCGGTTATTCATCGCCGTGCTCATTATTGGCCCATCCTAGACGGTTTCGCCCGCCGTTTCAATGCCTTCTTTTTAATCTGAACTTTTTTTCTGCGGCGAGCGTCTAAGCAGGAGGTTGGCGCAACCCGCCTATGAAAGCTGAGCGTTTGCCGTCGGGGGCTTTTACCCTCATCGAATTGCTGGTGGTGATAGCCATTATCGCCATCCTGGCGGCTATGCTGCTTCCTTCGCTGGCCGGCGCCAAGGAGGCGGCGCGGCGCATCGCTTGTGCCAACAACCACAAGCAGTTAATCCTGGCCCACCAAATGTACGTGGACGACAACGATCATTGTTACTATCCACGCACCATCAATCCTTGCTGGATGACCGGATTGTTGGATTACTATGGCAACGAACGGGTGCTGCATTGCCCCTCAGACGACCCCGAACCGGCTCGCTGGATGGGTTTTACCGGCGCGTTTCCCGCTGATCGGGCTCCCCGCAGTTACCTGCTGAACGCCTGGAATGACTATTTCCTGACCGTGTTCACCAACCAATCCGCTTTCGCCGCTTACATGTTTCCCGGCACTCATATCGGCATGCCCGAGAGTGTCATTCGCTTCCCCAGCGAAACGATTGTATTCGGTGAAAAAGAGACCCAATCGCCCCATGTCTATATGGATTTTACCCAGGGAACCGGCAACGACATCGAGGAGATCGAGCAGGGCCGGCATGGCAAACCCGGCGCCACCAAGGGCGGGTCCGGCTCCAATTATGCTTTTGCTGACGGCGGTGTGCGCTACGTGAAATTCGGACGGGCGGTCATGCCGGTCAACATGTGGGCGGTGCTGGATCACTGGCGCACGAACGCGATTGACATGACCGTGCATTAAACCAGCTTTTTTTGTTTCACTCCCGGACGCCAACCCTATAATGAGGCAAAGTATGAGACACCGAAAACCACCGCCGCCGGCGCACGGGTTCACCTTGATTGAATTGCTGGTGGTGATTGCCATTATCGCCATTCTGGCGAGCCTGTTGCTGCCCTCGCTGGGCGCCGCGAAGGAGGCGGCCAAGCGCATTTCCTGTGTCAACAACCTCAAGCAGTTGAGCCTTGCGCACCAGATGTACACCGATGACAATGAAGGAGGCTATTATCCGCGCACACTTAATCCTTGCTGGATGACTGGGATGCTGCCGTATTACCAGCAAACCAAGCTTTTTCATTGCCCCAGCGATTCCCCCAACCCGCGAGTGTGGAACGCCTCGCCATCCTTTCCGGTGGACCTGCTGCCGCGGAGCTACCTGTTGAACGCCTGGAACGATTATTTTCTGACTATCCTGACGGATCCGGCTGATTTTCAACGTTACATGAAAAATTCGACCAATATATGCATGCCCGAGTCCGTTGTTAAAGACCCCGCCGACACGATTCTTTTCGGTGAAAAAGAAACCGATTCGACACATGTCTATATGGATTTCACCCAAAAAACCGGCAACGACATCGAGGAGATCGAGCAGGGCCGGCATGGCAAACCCGGCGCCACCAAGGGCGGGTCCGGCTCCAATTACGCCTTTTGCGACGGCAGCGCCCGTTTTGTAAAATACGGGCGGGCGGTCATGCCCATCAACATGTGGGCCGTCATGGACACTTGGCGCACCAACGCCATAATGGTGGGGATAACGCCCTAGCCGCCATGCCCGGCCGGGAGGCGCTTTTTTCCGGGTGATACGGTTTGACTTGGGTTTCAAGCGACTTTAAGTTTTTCGCGAATGTTGGTTGCCGAAAAAAAAACAAGCGGTCGCGTTACCAACCCGACCCTTGGCGCCACCCCCTCATTCGCTTGGAAGCAGATTGCGGAGCCGGTGGAGCCGTTCCTGCAAGCCGTCGCCAGCCGGCTGGCCGAGCAGGTGGAGTCTTTTGACCCGGCAATTGCGGCTTACGCGCAATACGCGCTGAGCAGCCAGGGAAAGCAGTTGCGACCCGTATTGGTGGGGCTGAGCGGCGGCGCGCTGGGCCGGCTGGGGGAGGCCCACGTTACGGCCGCGGTCATCATTGAAATGATCCACCTGGCCACCTTGGTGCATGACGATGTGCTTGATGAGGCGGAAATCAGGCGCGGACGTCCAACCATGGCGGCCAATTGGGGCAACGACCTCTCGGTGCTGTTGGGGGATTGCCTGTTCGCGCAAGCCCTGACCCTGGCGGCTAGTTATCCCACGCCGGATGTCTGCCGGGCGGTTGCGGCGGCCACCAACACGGTTTGCGCCGGGGAAATCCTGCAAACCCGTTTCCGTCGGAATTTCCAGTTGACCCAGGCCCACTATTACAAGGTCCTGGCAATGAAAACCGGCGAATTGTTCGCGCTCTCTTGCGAATTGGCGGCCTACCTGAGCCAGGCGACGCCGGCTCAATGCCAGACCCTTCGGCAGTATGGCCTCGCTTTGGGCACCGCCTATCAGGTTTTTGATGATTGCGTGGACCTGTTTGGCACGGAGGCGCGGGCCGGAAAATCCCTGGGCACCGACTTGGCCAAGGGCAAACTGACTTTGCCGGTGCTGCTGTTGCTGGAACGGGTGGCGGAGGAGGAAAAAGAGCGGCTGCGGGCCATGATCTCGGAGTGGACGCCGGACCGTCTCGAGCAATTGCGGCAGCTTCTGCTGCAACACCAAACCCTGCCAGACTCGCGCCAGGCCATTCAACGGTTTCTGGAAGACGCGCGCCAAAGTCTGGCGGCGCTGCCCGCCGGAGAGAACCGGGACGGCTTGCTGGGCTTGACCCATTTGTTGGCGCGCGAAACCGGGGCTTTGGGGGGCGGTTCATAAATGGCCCTGCCCATGACCAACCCATCCACCAGCGGCGCGCCGGCGCGGCCTCCCGCCGTTCAGGAGGCGCCGGCGCCGTCCGGGCCCAAGCCGCTGGACGATGTGGTATTGGTGCGTCGCGCGCAGCGCGGCGATATGGACGCCTTCGACGAATTGGTGCAGCGTTACCAGGAGCGCATTTATATGTTGGTCTATAACATGACCGCCAACCACGAGGATGCCAACGATCTCGCGCAGGAAACCTTCATCAAGGCCTTTCAAGCCCTGCGCACTTTCAAGGGCGACTCCAGTTTTTACACCTGGCTTTACCGCATCGCGGTCAACAAGACCATCAACTTTTTAAAGCAGCGCCGCAACCGCCAGCAGATGAGCCTGAATGATCTGGACACGAACGCCGAGCATGACCCCGACCTCGTGGCCTTGATCTGCGAAAAAACCCCCCGCCGCGAAATCAACCTGGCCGAGCTCCAGGAAAAATTGAACGCGGCGCTGCTCAAACTGTCAGATGCTCATAGATTGGTGGTGACGCTGCATGACGTTCAGGGGCTGGCGCACGAGGAAATCGCCAAAGTCATGGATTGCAACGTCGGCACGGTGCGTTCGCGGCTCTTTTACGCCCGGCAACAACTGCAGGGATACTTGGCGGATTACTTGAAATAAATATGAGTTCAAGCCCGGATAATTTTGAGGCGCTGCAAAAACTGATGGCGCTCAAGCGGCACGAGAAACCGCCCCCGGGCTATTTCCAGAATTTTTCCAATAATGTGATGGCCCGCATCAATGCCGCCGAAGGCGATGCGGAAAGCCAGTGGCTGCTCAACTTGTGGAAGCTGCTGGTAGCGCGGCCGGTCACCTCCGGGGCCGTGGCGGCACTGTGTTTCGGGCTGGCGCTTTTCCTGCTTAGCCAGTCCCCCACGACGAGTCCCTCAACCGCCAATCCCCTTCTACCCGGCAAAGTCGCCGCCACTCCGGGCCAGAGCGACTCCGGAATTTCCTTTTACAATCCTTTTGTCGAAGCCGCGCCGGATTCCTTCAACAGTGTCAGCCCGGTGCTTTCCACCCAAAAGCCGCCTTCCTTGTTCAGCCCCGTCCAGCACCACACGGATCGGGTCAACTTCTCACCGCCGGGCAACTGAGTAGCGGCTCCCTTGCCAGCGCGGCACAGAGCCAAAATGCCCGGCGTGGTTTGGCTGATGATGCCTTGCCCTTTTGGCCCTCTTGGCCGGGCGACGCCGTTCATCGCTTTCGCTTGCCCGGCTGCTTTCGCCGCCTTATTCTCCAGTCATGGCGTTGGTCAGAGTTTTAGTAGATGGTTACAGCCTGCTGCATCAATGGCCGGAACTGGCGTCCGGCCGCCCGCGCCATTCGGAGTCCGCCCGCGACGAGTTGGTTCAGGCGCTCACCCAATATCATGACCTTACCGGCCTGCCGGTGACGGTTTTCTTTGACGGCGCCAGCCCCAAGACCGGCCCGCTGCCGCGCGCCGGCAGCCGCGAGGTCGAGGTGCTCTTTTCGCGCGGCGGGCAGTCGGCCGACCAGATGATCGAGCGCGCGGCCCGCCTGTTCCTCGATCATGGCGAGGTGCTGGTGGTGACCGATGATCACTTGGAGCGCGACACGGTCGCCGCGCTGGGCGGCATGGTCCAAAGCTGCGACGGCTTCGTGGCCGAATTCCAACAACTCACCGAAAGGTTGCAAAAGGAGGTCCGCCGTCATAACGTCCGGGAAAGACACCGGTTTAACAGGTCCCGGAAACCGTGAAAAAAAGCCTTTGCATCCTGGCAGCGCTCGCCGGCCTGAACGCCCCGGCGGCGGCTCCGGCGGAAGCCCCCGCGGGCGCGCCCGGAAAGTATTTGTTTCTGGTGGAGGCCTCGGCCGACATGAGCGACCGCGCCGAATTGTCGGCGCTCGCGGTCGCGGACCTGATCGAACGCGGATTGGGCGGGCGGATGCGCCGCGGGGATGTGTTCACCATTGTTCCCTTCAACGAGCAGCCCGACCCGGCAACGTATGCCCGCAAGGTCTGGATTCCGGAGCAAAGCCGGCCGATCAGCAACCTGGCCTTCCTTTACTTGCAAAAATACCGATTCGCCAAGAAAGGCAATTTGCCCAAGGCCATGTCCCTGGCATCACAGACCGCGCGAGCCGAGAGGGATTTGGTCATTTACCTGATCGGCTCGGGCGCCGAACCAATGGCCGGAACACCCTATGACGCGGAAATCAATGAAATCTACCGCGCCCATGCCGCCCTCTGGAAATCACAGAAAGCCATTTGCGTCACCGCGCTGGTGGTGGAGAATGGGCAACTGACCGATTGGGCTGTGGGGGCCGCCGAGCCGCCCGCCCCGGTGCGGCTGATCGCCCGCAAGAAGATCGAAGCCCCCGCCCCTCCCCCTGTCACCAACCACGTAGCCAGCCTCGACCCGCCGCCGGCGCCCATCGTCAAACCACCGCTAACGGCGACAATAACCAACACGCCCCCGCCCGCGGTCACCAACGCCATCGTCAAGCCCTCCCCTCGGGAGATCAAACCTCCCGTGGTCACGCCGCCAACTCCACCCGCCAAGCCACCCCCGGAAAAACCGCCCTCCCCCAATCCTGGAACCGTCGGGCCCGCGCCTGTCCCCTTGCCGGCAGCCACCAATGCCATAGCGCCAGTTACGCCACCGCAGCCTCCCCCTCCCGTGCAGCCGGAAATCAAGCCGGTCGTTGCCGCCACCAACCCCCCACCGGTTGTCCTGCCAATCAAGCCGCCCCCGCCGCAGCCGCCAGAAATCCCCCCCCCTCCCGTCCTCCCGCCACCGCCCAGCCCGGCCCCCACCCAGGCGATTGCTGCGCTCACTTTGGCCTCCAACGCAAGCCCTGCAGCGATCCCCGAGCTTTCACCCGCGCCGTTTGTTGCCGCCACTAACTCGGCCACCAACCGCCTGGCTATCCAGCCACTAGCCACCGCCGGCGCCGATCGCCTCGGGCGTCCGTGGGGAATGTTGGCCGCTGGTCTCGGTTTCCTGGCGCTGGCTTTATGGCTGGCCTTTGTCTGGTTGCGCCGCTTGCGGCCTGCCGCCGCCCCCAGCCTCATCACTCAATCCATGGAACGTCCGCCGCGAACTCCACCGGGCGCATCAAGCCCGTAGCCGCGCGCCGGCGCGTGATCCTTGGAAATCCCGACGCCGGTTTCTTCAGCCTGAAGCTGGACTATAAACACCGCCATTCTTCATATCCCAACGCGCGGGATTGGCAAAACCCAACCAAGGCGTCATGCGAAGGAAACGGAGGCGCGGTGTTCAGTCACCACCGCCGTCGCCCCTGCAGCGCCGCGCGAAAGGTTGCCAATTTGGCTTGCGCTGCGCGTTATCCCGCTTTATGCCCGTAGCAGACCGAGACATGAATCGCATGTTGAGCACACTACTCTGCCCGCCTTCGCTGAAGGCGCGGACGTCTTTTCCCCAAACTCGCCGGTGGTTGGCGCGCGGCGCTGTGATCGGCGCCTGCCTGTTTTGCGCCGGCCTTTCCGGCGGCGCGGATTCCTGGCATCACCCGCTCTGCCTGGGCGGGGGCGGCTTTTGGCCTCTGCGGCTGCCGGTCAGCGTGGAAAACAATTCCGGCGAAGATTGGAACGGCGTGCCGGCGCAGGTCCCGGCTGCCCTCCTAGCCGGCGCGAGTGTCACTTCTGTGCGGGTATGCAATCAGTCCGGCGTGGAATTTTTATTTGAGGTTTTGGACCGGCACGGTGTTCCAAAGCGAATCGGACGCCTGGCGGACGACGATCGGCTGATAATTCCCGTGGAGTGCCCGAAAGGCAAAATCGCTCAATGCTACCTCTATGCCGGCAACGAACAGGCCTGGGCGGTGCCGGATTTTTGGCGGACGGGCCTGGTCAATGGCGGTTTCGAGGCCGGCCAGGAAAACCCGGAGTGGTGGGTGGCTGCCAGCACGAGCGCGCTGCACCGGGCAAGTTATCAACTGAGTGGCGGCCGTCAGGGCGGCCGTTGCGCGCAGGTGGAGGTAATGCCCGGCGCGCCGCCGGAATGGATTCAATGGCGGCAGGGCCAGGTGCCCCTCCAGCCGGGGCGCGGTTACCGGTTCACCGGCTGGATCAAGACGGAGGCGGTCAAAGGCCGCGCCGGCTGGTTTGTGCATGTGGACGGCGACCGCCCGCAATTGGTCAACCATGTCGCCAACGCCGGCGAAGGCACCTACGATTGGAAAAAAGTCGAAATCCGCTTCACCGCCCCGACCAACGCGACGCATTGGACTTGCGGCACCGTGCTCTACGGAACCGGGAAAGCGTGGTATGACGACGCCGCCATGGAAGAAATGGACGAGCCGGCCAATACCGTCACGGTCAAGTTGGGGGATTTGCAGAAGCTCACCCAGCCACCCGTCCAGCCTCGCGCAAGCGTGACTGGTGATGTCTGGCCGTGGCGCGTGGTGGTGCGCGTGCTGAACACGGGCACTTCAGCGGGGCCAGACAGTCTCGCCATGGTGGACCTGCGGCGCTTTGCCATCCAGCTCCGCCAAAATCCAGCTTCCCTGGGGTTGCGCATCCGCAATGCCCGCACCGGGGCGGCGGTAACGGGGCACGCTTGGCTGGATAAAACGCTACTGTTTCCGGTCCGCCTGCCACCCCTCAGCGTCGAGGAATACCACCTTGAATTGCATCCTGGCCAAAAAACCAGTGAGGCCCAAGCCAAGCGTGATTTGGAAACGCTCCTGGAAAGTTCCGTGAACCTGGTTCGCAACGCCAGCTTCGAGTCCGGCGAGACCTTGCCTGTTTGGTGGGAAAAGCCTGCCGGCGGCGGTGAAAACCTGCGCTTCGGTTTTTCGGCGCAGGCCTGGGCTGGAAAACGGTGCGTTGAATTGCTTGTGCCCGCCGCTTCCCCGTCCGCCTGGGTGGGCTGGCGCTCACCGAAAATTCCCCTTCGCGCCGGCGCCAGCTATTTGCTGGCCGGCCAACTCAAGGCGGACGGCTTGACCGGCTCGGCCACCATTCACGCGCATCTGTTGGATCAGACCGGCAAAGTGATCGCTGACCACGGCTATCTTTCCACCGCCCCGGCCGTGTCCGGCCAATCCGGCTGGGTAACCAGCTCGCGAACTTTCCAGGCGCCAGCCGATGCCACTGCGGCGCAGCTTCACCTAACCATGAACACCAGCGGAACCCTGCGCCACGACGCCGTATTGCTGGCCGAGGTCTGCCAGGGCGAGGCGCTGCGTCTTGAACGCCCAAACGCGGCCCCGCCGGCGCAGGATTTGCTGTTCTGGTCGGTCAACCCGCTGGTGAAGGTGTTTCCGGACGACCCGCCCCTGGAGGCCCCATCGGCTTTGGCGCTCGAGTGCGCCGCCAACGAACAGGAGGCCGCCCAGTTGGCGCTGCGCAGCCGCCTGAACGTGCGCGGGGTGCGGATCGTTGTCTCGCCATTGATCGGGCCGCAAGGCAAACCCTTGCCGCCGGCCAGGGTCGAGAAAGTTGGTTTCATTCCCATTGATCATCCCAGCGGCTATTTTCATTTCCAAGGACCGGAATGGCGGCGCAAGCTGCCCCGGCAACCGGGCCGAACGGACGGCTGGGCCGGGTTCTGGCCGGACCCGCTGCTGCCCGCCGAAACCCTGGACTTGGCCGAGAATCAAACGCAACCGGTTTGGTTGACGGTGAGCGTGCCGCCGCAATCTCCACCCGGAGAATACCGGGGAACGGTAACCATTGCCGCCGGCGGCGCCAAACCAGCCGTTTTGCCAATCACCGTCAGAGTGCTTCCCTTTTCCCTGCCGGAAAAACGCGGTCTGAAAGCCATTTTCGATTTTCGGTTTGGCCGCGGCGGGGATTTTGGCAGCGGGATCCGAACCGCCGAGGAACGGCGGGTTTGGCTCAAGTTCCTGGCCGATCGCCGCCTGGGCATTGACCGCCTGGATCCGGCGCCCAAATTCAGCTATCGCGACGGCAAGGTGAGCATGGACACCGCCGAGTTCGATGAAACCGCCGCTTATTGTTTTGACGACTTGAAAATGCCGGTCGCTTACACGCCGTCGTTTTTCTACGGCTTCGGCTGGGCTTACCCGCCGAAAAAATATTTCGGGCTGGAGCCGTTCACACCGGAATACGAGCGGGCTTTCAAAGAAGCCTATCAATTATTTTCCGACCATGTGAAGGCCCGCGGCTGGCATGATCGCTTCGTGTATTACATTTCGGACGAACCACATTTCAAGCACCCGCATGTGGTCGAGCAGATGAAGAAATTGTGCGCGCTGGCCCATGAAGCGGACCCGGCAATGCCCATTTATTCGAGCACCTGGCGGCATTGCCCGGATTGGGACCACTCCCTGGACATCTGGGGCGTTGGACAATATGGCTGTTTCCCGGTGCGCGAAATGGAGCGGTTGCAGGCAGCCGGCAAGAAAATCTGGTTCACTTGCGACGGACAAATGGCGACCGACACCCCCTACCTGGCCACCGAGCGAATGCTGCCCTACTACTGTCACAAGTATGGCGCGGAAGGTTTCGAGTTTTGGGGCGTCGCCTGGTGGACTTACAATCCTTGGGAACGCGGCTGGCACACCTACATCCGCCAAAGCAATGAGGGCAAGGACTATTACTGGATTCGCTACCCCAACGGGGACGGTTACCTGGCGTATCCCGGCGAACCGGTCGGACTCAAGGGGCCGGTCAGCACCATACGTCTCGAACAAGTGCGCGAGGGGCTGGAGGATTACGAGGTCCTGACGCTTTTGAGCCGCCTGGCGGCGCAAGCCCGCAAAGCGGGAAAACCATCGCCAGCCGCCGAAAAGGCGCTGGCCGCGGCCCATGACCTCGTCAGCATTCCCAACGCCGGGGGTTTGCGCTCGACGGAAATCCTGCCCGATCCCGACCGTTTGCCCGCCATGAGGAAGGCGATCAACGCGGCTATCGTTGATTTATCGAAGCCGTAGCGAAAAGCCAGGGATTCGGGACGCTAGGCGCCTACGGTTGCTTGACTAACCTAAAGAAGGTGGACTGCGGAGGAGCGGGCTGAACGATCCGCCGCAGATCGCCCAGGATTTCTTCCGCGGCTGAGACATTAGTCCAACCCATTCCCAGCGCGGGCGAGGCCTGCAGTTGAAAACCGATGGCCTCGGCAGGCCAGGAAAACTGGAGGTTCGGTCCGGCTTGGCTTAATCCGAGTGAAACCACCCGGAGCCGGCCAACGACCGCTCCGAGGATTTGAATGACGCCTGACGCCGGGTCCGCATCACCCGGCCCGTTATCCTGCACGTTCAGCACAATCTGGCTGCCAGAGACACTCGCCTCCAGGAGCCTAAACCAATGAAGAGCCGGCGTTTCAGCCGAAGGGCCGAAAACTAAAAAGGAGCGTTCATCCGGCGCCAGCGCGGGGTAATGCAAAGTCACGGTCACGTTGCTCCCTGGCGCCACCCCCTCGAAGACTAAATGGAAAGCCGCCTGTCCCATGTCGTAACGGGCCAGAAAACCGGCTTCATCAGACAGTCGGCCGGCATCAATAATCGAGAATCTGAAGGCATCCGCATTGGTGCAAACGGCGGCGAGAATTTGATTGGAGGAAACGGCCACCACCTGGCTGGAGGGATTGAGGGCATCAATGGCCGCACCGCCGGCCAAGTTGAGTGGATGGGCAGGATCGGCGCCTACTTCGGCGCCGTCCCGCTGACCGTCTTCATCCGAATCGGGATTGTAGGGTTGGGTGCCAATGAGCAACTCTTGCGCATCGGTCAAGCCGTCGCCATCGGCGTCATCAGGCGATATGGCCTGCACCACCACCTGGCGGGTGGCGCGTAATGCGCCCAAAGTGGCCGCCACGATAGCCTCGCCCGGTTGCCGGCCAATAATCCTGCCGTCCGGCGCGACTTCGATCGCCGGCGAATCGCCGGGCGAAGATGCCAGATTGGTCACCACCAATTCACTGTAAATAGTGCCATTGACGGACGAGGTGACCTCAGCCACTGCGCCATTGCTCAGGCTGGCCATCACGCTCAATTGCGCCGAGGAGCCCGAGAACAATTGCAAGGTTTCAGCCGGGGCAAAAACAAGGTTGGTAACCTGGCTTATTTCCACCCGAACGGTCACCCTCACCAGGGACGATTCCACCACTTCGCTGCCAACCAAAGCCACCACTCGATAGTCAATGATGCCGCTGATTTCGGGAACGTTGTTCGTCCACTGATAAGGCGCATTGGTGATGCCCACGAACATTCCCAGGTCATCGCTCAAAAGCACCAAGTCCGGCTGGCCGCCGCTAACGGCGGCGGTAAAAACCAACGACTCGCCTGGCGCGGCGTTGGTGTTGCTGACGAAAAGCTGCACGGTCACACCTCCGGCGTTGGCAGGCGGAACCGTAGGGAAAGCGGCGGCGGTGAATGCGTTGCCGGTATCGGTGGAATTGGGCGGCAGGATTGGCGGAGGCGTCGTCAAGGAAGCGGCCAGCGAGGATGCCTGGGGCGGAGCAAAATCGCTAAGGGGCGATTCTAACTTTTCAAGAACCGCTTGGATGATCGAAGGGTCTGTGCCCATTCCCGTATGCTGGACTCCGCTAATGTGCAAGACATGGGGGGACAATCCACCGGCGGCGCTGGAAACCGAGACAATGCCGTCGGAGTGTTCGCCTTGGAAAAGGTCGTTGGCGGAGCATCCAATGATTTTGTTGATGGAAAAAACAATCCAGTATTCCTGCCCTTTGAGATTTTCTTTGGCGGTGTCGCCCACAATCGCAAAAATTGGGGTTTTGCGCGACAGTCTGTTCAGCCACTGCAGATAGGGGTTTCCCATGGCCAGATTATCCAGCGCCCCGGCGTTGCTAAAGGAGGTGTAAGCGGAGATCGCGTTCAGCAACCTGACGATCTCGTAGGCGCTCCTGCCCTGGCTGCAATAGTTAATCATTTCCAACCGGGTTTGCGTCAAAAGGTTGGCAAAACCGCTGCCCAAATGCGGTGTCCCCAAAGTAATCAGGCGACGGCCAAAATCCGGTTCTTCGTGCAGGAAGGCGCGCGATACCAGCCCGCCCATGCTATGCCCAACAAAATTGATTCGCGCGCAGGCGTAGCCTTCGGATACTTCCCCATTGATCAGGCCTTGGACCGTCCGTTTGAGGCGATTGTAGTGCTCGCTTTCGGGCTGCATGGTTGTGCCAGGCCCCATGGTGTTGGGATACTCAAAAGTCGCCACCCGGTAACCGCGGTCAGACAGTTTTTTCATCATACCCCCTTGGTTGTTGCCCCAACTTTTTGCGTTCGCCCATAGTCCGTGAATCAACACCACGGGCGCACGATGAACTTCCACCTTTTTGCGAGCACCCAATCCCTCGCCGACGGATTGTCCAGCGGGTATAAATTTGGCGGTAACCCTAAAAAACGGCGCTGCTTCGGTTGGATGCGGGAAGACTTCCGGCGCCGAAAGCACCGCGGTGGCCTGCACAATGCCTGGTCCGATGTCCGCCAAGGGAACCTCGATTTGTGTCGCGCCCACATGCTGCCCCAAGAGGCTTAGGGTTCCCCAGTCGGCAACATTGAGGCTGCCCCCCAAGGCTGGGATCATGTCCAAGCTGAAGCGCACTGTGCCCGTTTGGGCGCTGTTGCTTCGGTAACGCAACAACAAGCGCGATTTGCCGTCGCTTGCGTACCCTCTGCGAACCAAGTCCGGGTCTGTTACCGCCGCCATGTCGTTTTCGGTGAAGAGTGTGCTGGAGGTGCCCAATTTATACTGTGGACCGCCGCCGACGGGCTCCCAAGTAAGAAAATTGGCGTCAAACAGTTCCAGCGTCTCCTTAATCTCCCCTACCTCCGCGCTCAATCGGTTCAGGCGGACCACCTCCTCATCCGCCGGGCTTGTGGCCGTGGCTTGGAGAAACGCCGCGAAGCGGCTGCCGGCTGCCGGGGCCCCGGCCGGCTTGAGCCAGATTTCCAACTCCAGGCTGGCGCCCGGCGGTAATTCCACCGCTCCGGTATAGCGCGCACTGTCAAGGTTCAACCACGCGCGACTGGCAGGGTATCGCGCGCGGCCGAGCATGAAATTCCCGGCGTCGGCACCGACCATTTTGAGTTCGTTGAGGGTCAACGGAAAAGTGCTGGCGTTGAGTATTTTGGCCGTGCGCATCCCCAACACCTTCGCGGGCTGACCGAAGGGAAGCGCGCCCCAATCCACCGTCCCAAACTCGATTGGTTCCGGTTCAATCACCAACTTGGCAGGATCGGGCTCCAATACGAAAGTGACATTCTCGGCAATGGCAGTTATTTCCCTGGTTGTCTGCGCGCGTTTGTAACCCTGCTTGTAAGCCCAGATGTTGTAGGTGCCGCCTAAAGCCACTGTGGTTTGGCACGCCCCATTGGCGTCGGTAAAAAGTTGCTGGCTTTCCACCTGCACCTCGACCCCGCCCAGTGGTTGGCTGAGCGTGCTGAAGACGGTGACTTGCAGCGTTGCCCGGTTACTGCTGGGGACGAGGTAAAAAACCGTGGGGGCAATGGTCGCCGTAGTCACCGCCTCTGCGATTTTGGATTGTCCCACATAACCGGCGGCTTGGACCGCCACGTTGTAGTTGCCAGGAGGCAGATGCTCAAAGCTGAAAATTCCATTGGTCTCCGTCAATCCGGTTTCGGTGACCTGCCCGACGGCCGTCAATTGCGCGCCGCCAATCGGGCGGCGGTCTGTCTGGTCATAAACGCGGCAATAAATCACCCCGGCCTGCCCTAGATTGAAATTGGCTTGGGCGCCCGAGGTGGTCAGGGTCAGGTTTTGAGTGGCCATTTGGAAGCCCGCTTTTCGGGCGGTGACCTCATAGTTGCCGATGGGAATGTTTTCAAAGTCGTAGGTGCCATTGGTCCCCGTAGTCCGGCTGTAAACGGTGGCGCCGGACGCCGCCTGTCGCGCCGCGGTAATGCTGACGCCGTCCAGCAACGCATTGTTGCCGCTTTGCCGCACCGTGCCGTAAAGCCGGGCGGTCATCAAATCCATTGTCAACCCCACGGTGTTTGTTTGGCCACCAAACACCAGCAGACCCGTATTGGTTTTGGTTTGATACCCTGAACGTGAAGTTATGGCCGTGTAGGCATTCGTGGCGCCATTGCCTTGCCCCTGCGCCGGGTCGAAACTCGCCGGCAGGCTCACCGCCAGGTATTGTCCGTTGGTGTCCGCGTTGCCCGACTGAGCATATCCCTGGGCGTTGTTGACCACCACATACGCCGAGGGGATTCGTTCACCTGTCAGTTCGTCCGTGATCGTCAGCCACAAAGCGCCGAGAGAGGGCGCCAATGAAACGTCCACCACGGTGTCGCCGGGAGCATGCAACTCAAAAAAGCTGTTGGTATGGTTGAAATAACCTGCGCGGCTGGCTATGAGGTAATACTGTGCCCGATTGGTTTGGCCAAGCAGGTGAATGGGATACTCGCTGTCCAGCACCTGGTTGAATACAAAACGCCCGTTTTGGTCAGTAACCTCCGACCGCAAATACGTTGGCCCTGTGGTAACAACCCAAAGCTGCAAAATCGCGTTGGCAATGGGTTGCTGGCTGACCGCATTCCTCAGTTCGCCCATGATTCGTCCATATTTGGGCTTCACTTCGATGTTTAGCGAATTGGTGATGCCGCCTTGAACCAGAATATTGGTTTGGCGGTAAGTGAAAATGTCCGAATTCCAGATCTCCAGTGTGTAGAAGAGGGCGTTGGTGCCGGTTCCCATCCGGATGGGTGTTTGGCTGTCTGGCAAGCTGTTGAAGAAAAAAGTGTTGGTTGGAGAGGGCGGCAATGACCAGGCATTCGCGCCCGGGTAATAGGTTTGTGATTGGAAACCGATGTATGGAAAACTGACTCCGTTTGAGCGATAAAAAACCTGCCCCCCCATACCCCCCAGCCTTGGGTCCAACGCCAAATCTTTTTCCAGGTTTTCCCCTTCAATCAACGTCACTGCCGATTGGAGTAGAAAATAATTGGCGTGCGAAGCCTCCAGCGCACAATTGCCCGGCGAATGAGATAACGAATACCGGCCATCAGCCCCGGTGAACTGCGACTGCACATCGCCGCAAAGCAGATTAATCAGCGCGTTGGTGACCGGGCGCCCCGACACCGAATCCCGGACGATTCCAGACACCGTCACCGGCGCGCCCGCTGCCTTCGGGCCGCAGGCAGCCATCCACCAAGCGGCTGCCAAACCGGCGACCACCCATTGGCAACCGAGCATGGGCTCGAAAAAGCCGCGGCTGATAAGAGGCCAAGGCTTCATAATTTACTATTCTTATAATAACAATAAGAATAGTTGCGTCAAGGGAAAATTGGGTGATTTTCTTGACCCAGATCAATCTCGCAACGGCGATGTTCGCGCGCCGGAAATTCCGCACTCACTTGGCTCGATAAACAATGGCGCGTTCGAGGATGATCTTGCGGCCTTTGGACCGGTCGTTGCCTTCGCCGCGGACGATGACGCTCAAGATGTGCAGGCCGGGCCGCAGGCCGTAGGTGTGCCACAGGGCGTTGTCATGGGTGCGCGGCGGGATAAAGGCGTCGGCCACTCCAATCTTCTTACCATCCAGAATAATATCGGCCAGACCGCCCTCCTGGCTGAGCCTGCCAACCAGCGCTACCGCGACACCATTGAATCGCAGCGTGGCCAAGGCGCCGGCTTGCTCAGAAATTTTGGCGCCTTTTTCCTCTATCCACGCCCCCTGCCATGACCAGTCGGCCTCTTTAACGCCGATTCGCCGGTCCGGGATGCCGGGGCTCCATTGCTCCAACTTGGGAGGCTTTGGCGCTTGCCACGGCACTTCCACCTGCTGCTCGCTGGTTCGCCCGCCGTTTTGGCGGATTATTTTCAGCGCGAGCTCCTCGGTGACCCGGCAGATGTCGTTAAAGGAGTAATCCGTATAGGCAAACTTGGTATCCGCAATTTTGGCGAGACCGGATTTGTATTCGTCGGGGATCTGGGAAAAACCGAGCATCACCCCCAGCACGCCTGCGGCGCTCGATGGATTGCAATCGGAATCCTGCCCGCAGCGGGTGGAAATCTCCATGGTCTTGAGGAAATCGCCCCGCCCAAAAAGCAGGCCAAAGGCGAGGTAAGCGCCGTTTAGTTTGGCGTCAATGTTGAAAGCGCTCAACGCGCCGTCGGAGCACGGGTCGTCCTTGTCCCATTTGTCCTGGACCAACTGCCAGACCTTGCGCCAATCATTCGGGTGTTGCGCGGACCAATCGAGCAAGTCGCGAATCAGCAGGCCATAGGAACTTTGCGCGGGGATGCAGGCGAGCCCGGCCTCGACCACCCGGCGCGGGTCCTTCTCAAAATAGGCGGCTGCATACATGCCGCCGACAAACATGCCGCCGTAGATGCCATCGCCGTAATTCATGACGCAGCCGACCCTTTGCGCGTAGTCGTTGGCCACTCGCGGCAGTCCCGGACACATGAGGCCAATGAAATCCGCCTCGATCTGGAAATCAATGTCGTTGGCGTGCAGGTTGTATTTGGGGTGGCCCGACCAGGGCGGCTTAATCCCCTGGTTCAGCGCCCGGCGCGCCGCCGCGTTGGCATGCCACAGGCTGTATTGGGAATTCTTGAAGGCCTCGCCAAATTGCGCGCTGCCGGCGCCCAGCCCGTGCTTCTCCAGCACTTTGACAAAGGTCATCTCCACGTAGAGGTCGTCCTGGTTGATGGAATTGTCCACCATGCCCGGCGCCCATTTAAGCTCGCCCTCCAGAATCCGCGCGTTGGACTTGAACTCGGTCGGCGCGCCATACGAAACGCCGATCATCTGCCCGGCCCAGCCGCCGCGGATTTTGTCCGCCAAATCGCCGCGCGACAAAACGCGGGCTTTCGCCTGGGGGGAGGACGGCGCAGCGCCCAGCGGGTATCCCGCTGCCGCCAAGGCGGCGGAAATAACTGCCAGAATTAATCTCATGCAACTTTCATTATCGGTTGGTGTCACTAATTCAAGCCTTATTTAGGCTGGCTTCGACTGGAATGCCGCACGGGCTTGCTCCGCCAGCCGTTCGTAGAGCGCACCGAAGGCGCGGGCATCCGACTCCCGGTAGAGTTGGCGAAACGGACCGTTGGTTTCGAGCAGGCGCAGGATTGTCTTTCCCTTCCACACCACTTCGATGGAGCGCGAACCCCGATGATAGTGCGTCCCCACAAACCCGACCTCCGGACCTTTTCCCTTCCTCGCCTGGATTTCGATCGCCTTGCCTTCGAGGAGGTCCTTGCAGAGGTCTTTAGAGTCAAAGGGCCTCGACTCCCTGTTTTCCTTATCCTCCTCGAACACGACGCGGATGACCTGGTTGGCGGCAAACTCCCACGTCTCTCTCAACTCATCCGTGGTATCATCTCCGGAAGCCTTCAGCTCGGACTCTCCCAGGCATGCGCCGACGCGGATGACCAGGCCCTCGGGCAATTTACCGGACGCCCGCCCCTTTTCCAGCAGGGACCGGGCATCCATCGGCTCCTGCTTCTTGCCTTCCTTGGCCAAACTCGGATCCGCTCTAAGCGGGCTGGGCATGGCGAGCACAAGGAAGATTGGCATCACTGCACATAGCGTTTTCATAGTCAAACAAGGCACTAGGCCTGCTATAGCCAGACGGCAAATTCTTTCAAATGCTCCGCCCCAGCAAGCATGGCCGGCCCGGAAGCGCGTTTGCCGCAGGCACCCCGCGTTGGAGGAGCGGGCGGGCATCGCTCTCGCCCGCAAACCGCGCTTGGTCGCCTCAGTGACGACCGCTTGGTCAATCTGAATCGCAGACAGACGAGCGTTCAGCGCATCGCGCTCCGCCGCCACGGCCCGCACCGCCTCGGAGTCGCTCCGCTCAAACCGCCGCTTCAACTCATCCCGCTCCTTCATCAGCGCCACGTTGGTCGTGCGGAACTCCTCCACCTTGGAGCGCTCCACCGCCCCATCCACATCCAGCACCCACGCCCCCTCGCGCTCCGTGTAAAAGCCCGCGTGCTCAGCCGGGATTGCCTCCCGCGACTCATATTTGAATTTCAGCGCCATATCGTTTTGCCGTTTTGCGATCTGCCATCTGCCATTGGCGATTGGCCCTTGCCACACCGCCCGCACGCCCCATTTTTACACCCTCTTTTTCGCGCTTCGCTCCTTGCTCCGCGCTCCCGGCTCTTTGGCGCTGCGCCATGCTGCGGCATGTCGCACGGCCCTGCGGCATACTGAACGAAAATTTTTGTGAAACCGCTTGACGGGTTTTTGCCCGCCAGGGACTACGGTGCCCATAAGGTCCATTGAAGTGGGGCAGAATTGCGTTTACGGGGTGGCCCTCGTTCCGGTATCATGTGGTGAAGAACGTCACATGGCTAACGTGGACCTTAAACAACTGAAGGCCGTCTTTGATAAGGCGGTCAAAGCAGAGCGATTCAGCGAGCGCAGTTTATTCGAGCAAACGGCGGACCTGCGGGCATGGGCTCCGGTCGCCCGCCTCGACGCCGAGTTGCAGAAGCTGCTTGCGCCAGCGGAAGTCGAGATCATCCACCGCCGGATGACCCGGGCGGTTTATTTCATCGAACTGGTCAAGAGCGACGTGACGTCCACCAAATACGATGTTCGCTGGGCTCCGCGCTTTCCCGCCAATGACCCCCGCAAAACGTCTTTTGAGGATTGCTGTGCCATTCACGAAGCAGTGTGCCGCGAGTTTCTTTCACTCCTTCCCAAACCTGATTTTCAGGAGAGCCTCAAGTTGGTGGTGGCATGGGGGCTATCCCCACACGAATTTCCACTCGATTATTCCTCGAAGGAGAGTGTCCCGGTTCACTCGCTGAAGAACATTCGGTTGTTGCGCGAAGCAGGGTATATTCGCTTGTTGAAGATTCGCCAAGCACTGCTCGACTCGAAGCTTAATCCTGATTTTCAGTTGTTTGCCTCCATCCTCGACAAGGTTCGTGTCAAAAGCTACCTGACTGACCGTGCTTTGACCGGCGATTACAAAACCAACCGCGAGAAACGGTGGGAGGCACATCCCCAATCACCGCAGTTCGCTTTCCGGCGCGATTGCCTGGCCGTCGAACTCGAATTGATTGACCAATTGGTTCGCTTCAACAACTTCCCCAAAGGCACGATCCGCTATTTTCAGAGCGTTGGCCTGCTCGGTGATCTCTCAAAGGTTGCTCGTTGTCCGGTCACGCTCGACCCGCTCGATTTCGAGGTTCTTGCCCAGGAGGTCACCGACCCAACCCACGGCAAGTCGGCGTATCAGGTCGGCCATATGAACCCCCTGAAAGCTGGCGAGAGCGCCGAATTTCGCCACACCAGCGCCAATATTTCTTGGATTACCGAGGATGGGAATCGCATCCAGGGGCATCTCACGCTCAAGGAAACAAGGGAATTGCTCCTCCGTATTTCCCGGAACTACGAGGCCCTCATCAAAGACGGAACGATTAAACCGCTGTGATCTCCTCGCACGCCTTGCGTGCCAGCTCACGGGCTTCGATCCGGTCGCTGATTACCTTTTCCACCAGTTCCGCGATCCTCTGACGTGCCGCCTTCGCCTTTGGAACCGCAATCCGCAACTGGTGAATCTTGTCACCTAGTGAGTCAATGATGTCTTGGCTTACGCAGAAGCTCTTGATCTGCCGTTGGACGAAGCTGGAACTCAAGGCCGCGAGGAGCAGAAAAGGATTTATTTTTTCCGGCTCATTCACGCGAATCTTGTAGATGTGGCTTTGAAAAAGCATTGGCAGGTCGTATTTGGTTACAATGGCGCAGGTTCCGATCAGGTAAGTTCCGTCTTTCACCATCAGAATGTCGTCCGCCTGCACATCTTGCCGTGCACGAAACCGCTCGAAAACCTCTTCCGAGACGTTGTGTTTCGGGTCCAGTTTCACTTCCCAATTTGAAATATCGGAAGTCCGCACGAATGGTATCTCTCCTGTGCCATAGGCGAGTTTGCCCACTTCGTCACCTGTCGAAATCGCCAGCACGCCATCCTTTACCAAATCACCAATCCAGAACACTTCGTGCGTTTTCGCTAGTCCATCCGCTTCCACGTCGGCATCAAACTCGAAAGCACGCGGTGCCAGGTTCAGGTCAACCCTATCGCGCGCCACGGCAACTCCCAGGTGCCCCTTGCTCACGCGCCCGCACTTCTTAAACTCGGCGAAATTGGCGGTGATTGTTGGCACGTCATTGAGTGGCACAACCCGCCCTCGGCTGTCATGGCCACACCACTTCGCCTCGGCGAAGAAAACGCTCGATCGTTTTGCTTTGGTTGGTTTCTTCTGGAGCAAGACCGCCACCGTCTTCGTGTGGGTGCCGCCTTTGCCTGATGTCTTGAACAACGCCTCTGGCATCCCGACAACCGAAATGATTTCGGCTTTGTTGTGCAAATACTGGACGACAAAACCGTATGATTTCGATGAAACCAAGCTCTCTGGTAGCACCGCGCCCAGCAGCCCGCCGGGCTTCAACAAATTCAAGCACAGTTCGACAAAGAGGATTTGTGGCGGATTGGAAGTATTCACCGCGCCGTCAGCGACGAAACGCGTCTTTTCACCATCGACCTTAATCCACCTTTTTGCCAGTTCGTAGCGCAGTAGGGTGTTGGCGCTGGCAGCGACGATCTTCGCCCCAAATGGCGGATTTGTGAGGATGATGTCAAAGGTTTTCGCGGGCAGTGGTGTTCCGTCCTGGTTGATTTGCGCGAGAGAATCGCCACACACGACTTCCGGCATTTCATCCAAAAAGAGGGCTAGGCGTCCACGCGCGATTCGAGCCAGATACGCATCTTTATCAACTCCGTAGAGGCTGCCCGCGATTTTGCTTTGTGGGACACCACGATCAGCGAGCCGCTTGGCTGCGGCGATCAGGAAGCCGCCCGCCCCGCAAGCCGGGTCGCAAATGGTTTGGTCGTTTTGGGGAGCAACCAGGTCCACAAGCAGGTTCACCGCGACTGTGGGAGTGAAGAACTGCCCCTCGTTGGCCTTCACGCCAGACCCCGCGAACGCTTCGTAAAGTTCGCTGAAAATGTCCGCACGGCAGGTTTCCAGGTCTATCGCATCAAACTGCCGATCAACGTATTGCAGTGCAACTGGGTCCAGTTCGATTTCATCATTCGTCAGGAAGATGCCGGGAAGGACGTGTTTGACGTGGGCAAAAGCCGCCCGATAGGACTTGGAAACGTCGCCCTTGACACCAAGCGAAGTATCCTTGAGCAGCCAGTGCTTCGCAAACACGCACTTGAAAAGTTCGTCCATCAAAGCGCGGTCGCGCGTCGCACCTAAAAGTCTGCCAGCCAGAAAGTTACGGATGTTCTGAAATGCCGATCGGTGCGAGATCGGCAGTAGTTCCAAGTTGTTGTCTATTTGCATAACAGTTTCTGTAATAGCTGAAGAACCCTATCCGCCTTAACAGAACCTGTCAATCCTCCAGACGCGTGAGCCCCGCTGGCCCCGGCGAGGGGGGCCAGCGCGAGAGTCTCACTTCACACCGTTCCCCGGCCAGCCCTTGTCGGAACACCGCTCCCCTCAGTCTTCATCCCCGCCCGCACCTTCTCGCCCTCAATCAGCCTGACCTCCTCTTCATTGGTCCGCCCTTCCGGGAGAACCTCGCCCCGCCGAAAGATGTCCAACATCGAATCGCGGCTCAGTGCGCCGCTCTGCCAGGCATGGACAATCGCCGTCAGTTCATTGGCCGAAAGCCCCTTCGTGCTGTAATCCGTGTTCAACTCGATCACGGCCTGCTCGTTGCTCACATCATCCGGCCACGCTTCCGTGCAGTTCCACCAATACGCCCAC